>Ga0172377_10006882_pt1 | contig 11730 bp, 8 predicted proteins | sample Pumphouse3metaG_FD_119749 | JGI IMG/M metagenome (GOLD analysis project Ga0172377, IMG submission 119749) | Leachate microbial communities from a municipal landfill in Southern Ontario, Canada - Pumphouse #3 metaG | ecosystem: Engineered > Solid waste > Landfill > Unclassified | place: Canada... | reverse complement strand
CATTTATTCTCCTTTTTGTTTAGATAAAGAACTTTAAAATTTAAAGTAATTTAATAAAATCGAGAAAGGTTGTCAAGTATTTTGTTTCAATCCGGATAAATATTTCTTAAATTTACAGTTCATCGTAACAATTAAACCTGAGGGCTTAAAATGACAGACAGAACGACCTATTCAAATCCGCTGATCGAGAGATATTCATCAAAGGAAATGAGCTACTTATTCAGTCCGGAATTCAAATTCAGGACATGGAGAAAACTGTGGATCGCTCTTGCCGAGGCTGAAAAGGAACTCGGTCTTAATATCACTCAGGAACAGATAAACGAACTAAAAAATAACGCCGATAATATAAACTATGAAGAAGCCGAGGCGCGGGAAAAGATCGTAAGACACGATGTGATGAGTCATGTTCATGCATACGGACTTCAGTGCTCAAAAGCTAAGGGGATAATCCATCTCGGGGCAACTTCTGCCTATGTCGGCGATAATACAGATCTGATCCAGTATAAAGAAGCACTTAAAGTCCTGAAGAGCAAGCTCGTTTCTCTTCTCGGCAGGATGAAAGATTTCGCTCTAAAGGAAAAAAACAGACCGACGCTCGGTTTCACCCACTATCAGGCAGCTCAGATTACGACGGTCGGAAAGCGAGCCTGTCTCTGGATGAACGAATTCGTTCTCGACCTTGAGGAAATGAATTTTTGCCTCGACACTTTGAGGTTCAGAGGCGTCAAGGGGACTACGGGCACGCAGGCATCCTTCATGGAGCTTTTCGACAACGAAGAAGAGAAGGTCAAGAAGCTTGACGATCTTGTGACAGGAAAGATGGGGTTCGACAAAAAATTTATTATTACCGGCCAGACCTATACAAGAAAGCTCGACTCGAGGATAATGGGTGCGCTGTCGTCTCTGGCTCAGTCGGCTCACAAGACCACCAATGATATCAGGCTGCTCCAGAACCTGAAAGAGATCGAGGAGCCGTTCGAGAAGAGCCAGATCGGCTCGTCCGCGATGGCGTACAAGCGGAACCCGATGCGCTCGGAAAGGGTAGCTTCGCTCTCCAAGTATATAATGTCGCTATATTCATCGACAGCAATGACTTCAGCAACCCAGTGGTTCGAGCGCACGCTGGACGACAGCGCCAACAAGCGGCTCGCGCTTCCTGAAGCTTTCCTCGCTGCAGACGCTGTTCTTATTATATTGAACAATATCTTCGACGGGCTTGTGGTTTATCCGAAACAGATCGAAAAGCGCTTAAGATCAGAGATCCCTTTCATGGCAACAGAGAATATAATAATGAACGCGGTAAAGAAAGGCGGCGACAGGCAGGAGCTTCATGAACGGATCAGAGAACTTTCGATGGAGGCGGGCAGGAACGTCAAGGAATTAGGGCTGGAGAATAATCTTCTGGAGCTCATCGCCGCGGACAAAGCTTTCGCGATGGGTATAGACGAACTCAACAGAATGACAGACCCTTCTCTCTATGTAGGCAGAGCACCGGGACAGGTCATTGAATTCATTGAGAATATAGTCGATCCACTGATAAAAGACCTTGGGTCTCAGCCTCAGAATTTTGAGCTTAAAGTCTAGCTAAAAATATGCCTGTCTGTTTTTCGGTTCTGTAATTGTCGAAAAAGATATTAAATACAGAATATGCCAATCTGGCTCTATGTGCTTTGTGGAATTCAGACCGTTTTAAGCAGGTTAATGCATGAAAATTTGTAATTTTTTATTTGTGAATAACCGTTGAATAACATAAATTCAATGAAATGCAGAACACAACAGGTTGTGTTTGAAAATGGCGACAACAACAATATATTGTGTTTTTGAAAAAAAATAATACTTAAGCAGAAAAGGTAACATTAATGTCCTTTGTTCATCTTCACAACCACTCACACTATTCCATCCTGGACGGACTTTCAAAACCAAAAGATATGGTAAAGAGAGCAAAAGAATTCGGACAGAAAGCGATGGCTATTACAGATCACGGGAATATGATGGGCGCGATCGATTTCTACCAGGAGGCTGTCAAGGCGAAAGTTAAACCGATAATCGGCTGCGAGTTTTATATCGTAAATGATATGACCGTTAAAGATAAAAATGAAAGAAAACACCATCTGGTCCTCATCGCCAAAAATAAGGCAGGATATAAAAATCTTCTTACGCTGACAACTGAAGCCAATTTAAAAGGATTTTATTCGAAACCGAGGATCGATCATAATATTCTCAAAGAAAATTCTGAGGGACTTATTGCGTTAACAGCCTGTATAGCAGGTGAAGTTCCGTCTGCGGTTATAGAAGGAGATTTGAAGAAAGCCAGAAGTTCAGCTCTCTGGTATAAGGGAGTTTTCGGTAAAGAGAATTTCTATCTGGAACTTCAGCATCATCCCGATATAAAGGAGCAGGAAAAAGCGAACAGGGGACTTATAAAACTTGCTGAAGAACTTGATATAGGCCTTGTTGCGACGAATGATTCGCATTATGTCAGAAAAGAGGATGCTGTAATTCAGGACGCTCTAATCTGTATTAATACCAACAGGCAGATAAGCGAAAGAGACGGCAGGATGTGTATGCTCGACGGGGATTATTCGATCCTTTCGACAGAGGAGATGGAAAAACATTTCAAGGATATACCTGAAGCTCTTTCAAATACGGTAAAAATCGCTGATATGTGTGATCTGGAGATCGAATTCGGGCAGAAACTTCTTCCGAAGTTCGAATGCCCCGGGAATTATACTGAAGATGATTTTCTTAAAATGTTATGCGGAAGAGGTCTTGAATCGAGATACGGCATAATCAGGAACGGTAACGATATAACCCTTAAAAAAGGGTATGAGAAGGATCTGCCACTGCCCGTTCAGGATATAATCGACAGCCTGGATTTTGAACTTGAGACAGTTAGTAAAATGGGTTTTCCGGGTTATTTTCTGATCGTTCAGGATTTTGTGAACTGGGCAAAGGAGAATGGAGTATTGGTGGGTCCCGGAAGGGGATCGGCAGCCGGCTCGTTAATTTCTTTTCTGACGGGAATAACTAATATCGATCCGCTGAAATACGGCCTGCTTTTTGAGAGATTTCTAAATCCCGACAGGATATCCATGCCTGATATTGATATAGATTTTCAGGACGATAAAAGAGAGAATGTTCTTGATTATGTCAGGAATAAATACGGCGAAAGTAATGTCGTTCAGGTAGTAACTTATCAGACGATGGGAGCAAAAAACTCAATCCGGGATATCGGAAGGGTCATGAATGTTCCTCTTGATGATGTAAATAAAATATGCAATCTGATCTCAGGCAGGCCGGGAACGACTATCGAAGCTTCTCTCAAGGAGAGGGAATTCAAAAAATTCTATGAGGACAATCCTCAGTTCAAGGATCTGATTGAAATGGCGAACAGGATAGAGGGGACAATAAGGGGAACCGGTACTCACGCCTGCGCAGTAATCATAAGCGGGTCGCCGGTCTCAGAAACTGTTCCGCTTCAGTACCCTCCCAGGGAGAAAGAAACTGTAATTACCCAGTATGAAGGTACACAGCTTGACAAAATAGGTCTTTTGAAGATGGATTTTCTGGGCATCAGAAATTTAACTATTATAGCTCAGGCTGTTGATTTCATAAAAAAATACAAAAGCGTCGAGGTGGACATTGAGAATATACCTTTCAATGATAAAAAGACTTTCAGATTGTATACAAAAGGGCTGACGAACGGAGTGTTCCAGTTCGAGTCAGACGGAATGAAAAAGTACCTGAAAGATCTCAAACCCAACCGCTTTGAGGACCTTGTGGCTATGAACGCACTGTACAGGCCGGGTCCGATGCAGTATATACCTGATTTTATTGACAGAAAGCACGGGAGGAAACCGATAGAATATGACCATCCTCTGATGGAGAAATATCTTAAAGATACATACGGGATCACTGTTTATCAGGAGCAGGTCATGCTTCTTTCCAGAGAGCTTGCTGGTTTTACAAGAGGCGAATCCGACAACCTGAGAAAAGCGATGGGCAAGAAGATCAGGTCAATGATGGATCAGCTGAAGGAAAAATTCATTTCAGGATGTGCTTCCAACAAGAATTTTACTGATCAGTTCAAGCCTACAAAAGAATGCCCGGATGTCGGAAAGCTCAGCAGAAAGATCTGGGCGGACTGGGAAAACTTTGCGGAGTATGCTTTTAACAAATCTCATTCCGTATGTTATGCGTATGTCTCATACGAAACTGCTTATCTTAAGGCTAATTATCCGGTCGAGTTCATGAGCGCGATGCTGAACAGCGTAAAAGATAAATCCGATGATGTTCTGAAATACATTGAAGAATGCGGTAATATGGGAATAAAGATCGTACCTCCGGATGTCAATTTCAGTCAGGATACTTTCGCGCCTACATCCGACGGGTTCATTGCATTCGGTCTTCAGGCTATTAAAAATGTCGGCGGAAAGGCTATCGAAAATATAATCGAGACTAGAGAAAAGTCCGGTAAATTCAAAAATATATACGATTTTCTGGAAAGAGCCGATATGTCCAGAGTGAACAGAAGGATCGTCGAATATCTTGCAAGGGCAGGCGCGCTTGATTCACTAGGGCATTTCAGATCCCAGATCGCCGAGTCTCTCGACGCTCTTATCCCTCACTTCCAGCAGCTGGCTTCAAAAAAAGCCGACTGGGATATCAGTCTTTTTGGTGAATCTTCAGACGAGGAGCTAAAAGTTTCCCATCCGCCTCTTCCTGCGATAGATGAGTGGGACAAATCCCTACTTCTGGAAAATGAGAAAGAGCTTATCGGGTTGTATGTTTCAGGCCACCCTCTTGACAAATACAGAGAAGTCATAAGCTCGTTTTCAACAAACAAAAAGCTGGATCAGGATAATTTCAGTAACGATGAAAAGATCACTCTTGGCGGACTTGTCAGGAATATTTCTGTAAAAACTACCAAAACCGGAAAAGAAATGGCTTCGCTGAACATTTTAACGCTTTACGAAGAAATTGAAATGCCGATCTTTCCTGTATTATATGAAAAGTATAAACAAATCCTTAAAACAGGAGAGGTGTTCTTTTTGAAGATCAATATATCTAAAAAAGACGGTGAATTCAGGTTCTTTACAGAAGAGATATTTACCTACGATCAGGCACTCGAGAAATTCGGTTCAAGCACGAAAAAGATAAGGATTAACATTAAACCGGCCGAATTCGATGAAGAGACTGCAAGAGAATTTATGGAGTTTGTTTCTGTTAACAAAGGCAATAAAGAACTGTATTTCAGAATAGCTGTTAACGACGAGACTTTCGATCTGAAGTCGGATTCATATAAAGTTACCGGGTCCGTAAATTTCATCAAAGGGCTGAAGGATATGTTCGGAGAGGAGAGCATAGAGTTTAAATAAGACCGACACAGATCCCGCTGAAATATCTTTGAATAAAGAATATATTTTCTTATATTATAGTTATGGAAAAAGATTTTTTCGGGAAGGGGGCTCTTTTCAGGTATGAAACAGAACTTTATCTGAAGGGATACAGGCTGATAGCCGGCGTTGATGAAGCCGGAAGAGGTCCTTTGGCGGGACCTGTTGTGGCGGCAGCCGTAATATTCAAACCGGGAACCGAGATCGAAGGGGTGAACGACTCGAAAAAACTTTCACCAAAAAAACGCGAGTATCTCTTTTACGAAATAAGGAGGAAGGCGCTGACTTACGGAATAGGAATGATACCTAATACGAGAATAGATGAGGTCAACATATTAAGAGCGACTTTTGAGGCGATGAGAAGAGCGGTATCGAGGCTGAGTATTGAACCGGATTTCATTCTTATTGACGGCCGGGACGAACCTTTTGACAAAAAAGAACAGATGAGCATAATAAAAGGAGACAGTCTTTCATATTCTATTGCGGCGGCATCAATACTCGCAAAAGTAACAAGAGACAAGCTGATGAATTTTTACGGAAGATTATATCCTGAGTACAATTTCACAGTCAATAAGGGCTATGCGACGCCGGAACATATCGGTGCAATAAAAGATCACGGCAGATGTCAGATCCACAGGATGAGTTTTATGCTGAAGTTCGAAAAAGATCCGCAGCTTCATTTTCAAATATAAGGGAATTCATGATATATTTTACTGCAATAGTTTTCATTTCAGGGTTCATATATGTTACGTATGTGGAAAATTTCAGAAGCGGACTGGTCAGGCTGAAAAGCAGAATGCCTGTTGTGAAAACTGAAGATATTCCTAAGGTTACGGTAATAATACCCGCAAGGAATGAGGAGAAGTATATTGCCGATACCCTGAATTCTGTAATGAACCAGAATTATCCGCCTGAACTTTTCGATGTTATCGCTGTAGATGACAGATCGACCGACGGGACCGGCACTATAATGGAATCAAAAGCCAGAATATATCCGAACCTGAGCGTCATCAGAATTAAGGAAGTTTCGGAAAAGATATCTCCTAAAAAGAATGCCATTCTTACGGCAGTCAGGTCGACAGATAACGAGATTATAATTACGACTGACGGTGATTGCGTTCATGATCCCGACTGGATACGGTCGCTGGTTGCTCCCGTTGTTGGAAGTAAGAACGAGAATGTTGGCATAGTGGCCGGTTTAAGCGTTTTTGAGAAAGAGTACGACGGGATTTTTGAGGATATATGGCAGAACATGCAGAATATTGATTACGTATCGCACTCGCTGATAGCCGCCGGTTCGATCGGCAACGGAAGAGCTTTCACTGCCAACGGAAGTAATTTCCTTGCAAAAAGAGCCTTGTATCAGAAAGAAGAGACCGGATTTAAGAGCGAACTTGCCTCGGGAGATGATTTTTTTATGATACAGGCGGCAAGAGAAAGCAACTACAGACTCAGGTTCGTCTTCAACAGAGAAAGTATTGTCAGAACAAGACCGGTTGACGACATAAAAGGTCTCGTGGAGCAGAGGGCAAGGTGGGCTTCCAAGGCTACATACTCATCGGATTTTGTACTTTATTTCGGAATCAATACATTTATATTTTATGTCGGTCTTATTGCAGCTTTCATAATGACTCTTTCAGGTTATTATTCCGTTAAATTGTTTACGATCCTGTTTTTAATGAAGTTTGTTCCCGAGACACTTTTTCTGGCTTACGGGTTCGGGAAGTTCGGGCTGGATTTTAAACTAAGATATTACCTTCCTCTCCAGATATTTCATATACCATTCAATATTTTCGTTGTTTTAAAAAGCAAGATCTCGGGTTTTGAATGGAAAGGCACAAAATACAGGCAATAAAAGGGGCATGATGACAGATAAAATAGTGGCAATAGTAGGAAGACCTAACATAGGTAAGTCCACACTTTTCAACAGACTCACAAAAACCCATGAAGCAATCGTTGCGGATTATTACGGGGTTACCAGGGACAGAAATTACGGGAAGGTAAGCTGGGCCGGAAAGACGTTCACTCTTATTGATACCGGAGGGTTCGTTCCCGAATCAAAGGAATTCTTTGAATCAATTATCAGATCTCAGATAGAAATAGCTATCGAAGAAGCGGATGTGATTATTTTTATGGTGGATTCTAAAACGGGAATTTCAGCTATAGATAATGATATAGTTAAAAAACTTCAGAGAACTGAAAAGAAAATAATCGTGGCAGTAAACAAGATCGATGAAATGAAAGATGAGCCTGACGCGGCTGAATTCTACAATCTGGGCCTCGGAGCGCCTGTAGCGGTTTCAGCAATGACCGGAAGAAATACCGGCGAATTACTTGATATGGTAACAGAAGATATTGAGGAGGACGCCCTGAATGAGGAGCAGGAGAAGGATACAAGACTCAAAATTGCGGTTATCGGGAAACCGAATGTAGGTAAATCTTCCCTGATAAATCAGCTGCTTGAAAAAGAGAAACTAATCGTCTCAAATATTCCCGGTACTACCAGAGATTCGATCGATTCGGTGCTTAAGTATCTGGGAGAGGAGATCGTCCTTATCGATACTGCAGGCCTGAGAAAAAGGAAGCAGGTGAGAGAAAATCTGGAATTCTACTCTCTCATCAGGACTCTGAGGGCGGTCGAAAGGGCGGATATAGTTATATTGATGATAGATGCGATCGAAGGCATAACAAAGCAGGATATCGATATTCTTACAGAAGGGAAAAAACTTTTCAAAGGTCTGATCTTGGCTGTCAACAAGTGGGATCTGGTGAAAGAAAAGGAAACTAACACTACAAGAGATTACGAGAGATATATAAGAAAAGAACTCGACTGGCTGCCCTATATCGAGATCAAATTCATTTCCGTTCTTGAAAAGCAGAGAATATTCAAGCTGCTTGACCTTGCCCGTTCTATCAGAATAAAGAGGAAAACGAAGATAGGCACTTCAGAGCTTAATGACTTTCTGGGAAAAATAACTTCAAATTATTCGCCGCCGTCGGTTAACGGAAAATTCATAAATATAAAATACATGACTCAGGTCGCGATAGACCCGCCCGTTTTCTCTTTTTTTGTGAACGATCCTACCAAGCTGAAAGATAATTACAAGCGTTTTCTTGAAAAGAAGATGAGAGAGAAATACGATTTCAAAGGCGTTCCTCTGGTTTTTAAGTTCCTTAAAAAGTAAGGGAGAATTAATAATGTTGAAATTTGATAAAAGTAAAGTTCTGATAATGATCGTTGACGATGAGCCGCTTAATTTGAGAATTATTGATTCCATGCTGACAATGGACAATTATAGAACTCTCATGCTGAAAGATCCCGCAGATGCTGAAGAAACAGCAGTGCTTAATCAGCCTGATCTGATACTGCTAGATGTTTCTATGCCCGGAATTAGCGGATTCGACATCTGTAAGAGGTTGAAATCGAATTCTATGACATCAAAGATACCCGTTATATTTTTGTCTGGGCAGAACAGCAGCGAATATGTGATCAAGGGGCTTGAATCAGGGGCTCAGGATTACATTGCCAAACCCTTCAGCGCACCTGAACTCCTTGCAAGAGTCAGAACTCAGATCGAGCTTAAAATTATGGTGGAGAAAATGATAGAAGCCGAGCAGATCAAAGCCCTTCATGCAGCTATGGTAAGCCAGAACCATAATTTAAATCAGCTTACGACATCAATATTGGGACAGGCGGAGATACTTGAACTCCTTATCAAAAAAGAAAATGTTACTTCAAAATTCACCGAAAGCATATTGGAGATAGAGAAAGCTGCTTTAGGTATAGATAAAATTATTAAAAAATTCACGAAACTGAGCAGGATAAAATACGAAAAATATTCAGAAAAAACCGATATGCTCGATCTCGGAGAATCATTTGACGAAGAGGATTAAAAATTTATGCAGGGGATGATACTTGCGGCCGGTTACGGAACAAGGCTGAAGCCGCTGACGGACTCAATACCCAAAGCGCTTGTACCTTTATCCGGAAAACCTGTTCTTGAGCATATAATCGGGAAATTTATTTATTACGGCATTGATGAAATTATTATAAACGCCCACTATTTTGCAGAACAGATAGAAAATTTTATTTCCGGATCAGATTTTGAGGCTGATATAAAAGTTATAAATGAAAAAGTCATCCTCGGAACAGGCGGCGGAGTATTTAATATGCTTTCAGAGATCACTGACGATGATTTTATTGTTTACAATACCGATGTGATCTGCGATATCGATCTTGAAAAGCTCATGGGGTACCATAAAAAGAATGAGGCTGCAGCTACAATGGTTATGCAGGACAGGGATACATTCAATCAGGTCATTATCGATTCGGAGGGCGATTTCTGCGGGCTTAATCTTGTAAAAAAGGGAATTAGGAATATTGTAAAGGAACCTGCAGGAAATTCATCTTTACTGGCTTTCTGCGGGATCCACGCAGTGAATAAGAAAAAGATCGAAAGGTTCGGGCAGGACAAGACTGAATATTCGATCATCGATGTTTACCTTAATGCTGTCCGTTCCGGTGCGAAAGTCATATCCTATCAGCCTGAATTGAACTGGTATGACATAGGTACTATTGAAAAGCTGAAAGAAGCTGAGGAATATCTGAGATCGTAACAAATTTATTTTATACCCAGATACCAGGACGCGATCGAAAAATATATTATGACGCCGACAATGTCGGCTATCGATGTTACCAGCGGAGCGCTTGCAGTAGCCGGGTCGATCTTCAGTTTTGTGAAGATGAAAGGCAGCATGAGTCCCACAAGGCTCCCGGCTATCACAGTGAACACCATTGATGCCGCCACGATCAGAATTATGTCGGGAGCGCGGAAACTGGCTATGATGCTGACAGCTGCGGCCATTGTTAATCCAAGCATCAGAGATACAAGGAATTCTTTCCCGAAAAGTTTCATCCAATCTGAAGTTTCAACATCACCGACAGCCAGAGACCTGATCATAAGAGTGGCCGACTGTGCACCCGCATTACCGCCGCTTCCGATCAGAAGCGGAAGAAAGAACATCAGTGAGATCATAGAATGTATTACATTTTCAAATCCGGCGATGGCCGCTCCGGAGAATACGTTCATGAAGACCAGAATGCTCAGCCACATTATCCTTTTGCTGTACATATATGTAACGCCTGCCTTAAGAGGGTTCACGACCGCATCCTGAAAAGCCCCGAATTTATGGAAATCTTCTGTGGTTTCCTCTTCCTCCACGTCCATCACGTCGTCGAATGTAACGATACCGAGCAGAGTTCCTTCGGTGTCTGTAACGGGAACTGCGGAATAATCGGAATCTTTAAAAACAGATACAGCAGTTTCCTGATCATCGAGAGCGCTAAGTGAAATGAATTTTCCGTCCATTATTTCCGAGATCGTTTCGTTAGGGTCAGCCAGAAGTATCTCTCTTATTGTAATGTCGTCGAGCAGTTTCCAGTTCGAGTCAACGACATATATCACGCTTAAAGTTTCGGAACCGGGGCCGAATTTCCTTATATGTTCAAGGGTGCGGGTAATTGTAAATTCAGGTCTGACCGCAATGAATTCAGGTGTCATCAGCCTTCCGATACTGTCCTCGGGGTACCCGAGAAGCTGTTTAGCTACGCTTCTCTCTTCAGGTCTAAGAAGCTGGATCAGCTTGTGACTGAGCTGCCCGGGAAGCTCTTCAAAAAAAGCTGTTCTGTCGTCGGGATCAAGGTCATTGAGAAGGTTTGAAAGCCTTGTAGCATTTTTTGCGAGTTCCTCTACTGCCTTTTCCTGCCATTCTATCGGAAGGTGCTGGAATGTCTCTTTTGCCTGCTCTCTCGATAAAAGACGGAATACGATTACTCCTTCTTCGTCATCGAGCTCATCGATCAACCCGCTGACTTCAAAAGGTTCAAGTACGGCTAATTCCTCTCTAAGAACAAGCCAGAGCTTTTTTTCGATCAGTTCCTGTATTCTTTCAATTTTATCGATCATATAACCTCCCCGCGGATCCGCAGAAAGGCATTTCACCCGGTGCGGTCCGGCTAATAAAACTCGTTACAACTGTGATACGGGTCTTTTTCCATTTTATCAAATACCCAAAAATTTATACTCTCAATGTCGCCGATACTCTTGTCGGATTGAAAAGGAGATCAAGGGCGTCTAAAATATTTGTACATACAATATTAGAATTGAAAATTGTTGAAGATGAAGCGCCTTCAGCCTGAATGACCGATATACCAAGCGCGGCATTCTTGACCATTGAAGCGTCGTTTGCACCGTTACCTATCGCGATCACATTGTCTGCACCCAGCCTTTTCACATATTCTTTCTTGTGCTCTGTCTGATAATGGTCCTCTATT
>Ga0172377_10006881_pt1 | contig 11731 bp, 10 predicted proteins | sample Pumphouse3metaG_FD_119749 | JGI IMG/M metagenome (GOLD analysis project Ga0172377, IMG submission 119749) | Leachate microbial communities from a municipal landfill in Southern Ontario, Canada - Pumphouse #3 metaG | ecosystem: Engineered > Solid waste > Landfill > Unclassified | place: Canada... | reverse complement strand
CATCGATACCCTCAAGAGCCTCGGCTATACCGTGAATTTCATTGCCCGTGATACTGCTGACTGGTCACCGGACAAGGCCCAAGAGAAGATGGACACCTGGCTTGCAGCTCACAGTGGCAAGTTCAACCTGGTCGTTGCTCAGAACGACGGCATGGCACTCGGTGCTGTTGAGTCTCTGATCACCAACGGTCTGGTCGACAACGATCCTTCCGATGGCACCATTCTGACCTTCCCGGTCATCGGTATCGATGCCACCGCTGATGCTCTCAACTCCATGGATCAGAACAAGCTCTATGCAACCGTTCTGCAGGACTCCGTCGGTCAGAGCAGCACCGCTTTCGAGCTGGCATACGCCATGGCTACCAAGGGCACTGCCAGCGGCATGACCGCTTGGGGCATTGCACCGGCCAAGGAAGTGATCAGCGAAGCTCCGGCCAATGATGCAGCAGTCATTGCACAGTGCTACCTGGTACCCTTCAAGCCTGTTACCAAGGCCAATTACAAAGATCTGATGTAAGAAACATCGCAGATGTGTCTCCTGCTCCGGCAGGAGACACTTCATGAATGCCGTCTTGCCACGTGCTGCGGGAAAACAGAAGAGGAAGAGAGATGAGTGCAACATATGCCCTGGAGATGGAATCTATCACCAAGGTGTTCCCCGGAGTTCGGGCCTTGGATGAAGTCACACTTCGGGTTAAGCCGGGAACGGTGCATGCCCTGATGGGTGAGAATGGGGCTGGTAAGTCTACATTGATGAAGTGTCTGTTCGGTATTTACAAAGAGGATGAGGGAACCATCAAGCTCAATGGGGAAGTCTGCCATTTCAAGGACTCCCATGATGCGCTGAAGCGCGGTGTTTCCATGATCCACCAGGAGCTGTCCAACGTTCCCGAGCGGTCGGTTGCACAGAACCTCTATCTGGGTCGTGAGCCGCTCAAAGGCTTTGGACTCATAGACCACAAGAAAATGAACGAGGATACTGCTGACCTGCTCAAGCGTCTGGAGATAGACATCAAGCCGGAACGCAGGATCGGATCTCTTTCCATCTCCATGCAGCAGACGTGCGAGATTGCAAAGGCGGTCTCCTACAATTCGAAGGTGGTGGTCATGGACGAGCCTACCAGCTCGCTGACCGACAACGAGGTTGCCCACCTGTTCAAGATTATCCGCCAATTGCGGGAGCAGAATGTGGCGATTGTTTACATCTCCCACAAGATGGAGGAGATTTTCGCCATTGCTGATGAGGTGAGCGTCATGCGTGACGGTAAGATGATCGGTACCTACCAGACGGAAGAGCTTACCAACGACAAGCTGATTTCCCTAATGGTTGGGCGCGATGCAAACCTACGGTTTCCTTCAGTTTCCAGCACCATCGGTGATGTGCTTCTGAAAGTTGACAACCTGTGCTCCCCGAATCCCCGTTCTTTCCAGGATGTCTCCTTTGAGCTCCACCGTGGAGAGATCCTGGGTATCGGCGGGCTTGTCGGTGCCCAGCGTACCGAGTTGATGGAAGCGCTTTTCGGTGTTCGTGCGACCAGCTCGGGAACGATTGTGCTCAAGGGGGAGGAGATCTCTTCCATGAGCCCACGCAAGGCTATTGACCACGGCATGGGCATGATCACCGAGGATAGGAGAGGGAGCGGGATCTTTCCCTTGATGAACATCTCTTCCAATACCAGCATCGCCAGTCTCCGGGAGTACCTGTCAAAGCTCGGGTTGCTCAAGCACAAGGAGCTGAAGCAAGCTTCCACACGCTACAACGAAACCTTGCGGACCAAGACACCGACGATGGAGACGCTGATCCAGAATCTGTCGGGGGGAAACCAGCAGAAGGTCATCATCAGCCGATGGCTGATGACGTTGCCGGACATTCTCATCATGGATGAGCCGACAAGAGGCATCGATGTCGGTGCCAAGTTTGAGATTTATCAGATCATGAGCCAGTTGGCCCAGCAAGGGAAGGCCATCATCATGGTCTCTTCCGAGATGCCTGAGTTGATCGGCATGTCCCATCGGGTCATGGTTCTCTGCTCCGGTCGTTGCACCGGTATCCTGGACAAGAGCGAGTGCTCCCAGGAGAACATCATGCGTCTTGCCACCAAGTTCATGTAAGGAAAAGAGGGAGATACGGAATAATCATGGAAACCAAGAAATTGCTTAGCGATGGCAAGAAGATTGCCAGCCAATATACGACCTGGGTCACCTTTGTGGGATTGCTTCTGCTTCTTTCCATCCTGACGAAAGGCAACGCCTTGAAGTGGAACAGCATTCGCAACCTTCTGATCGCTGAATCGGTTCGCTCGTTTGCCGCCCTTGGCGTGGGCATGATCATCATCACCAAGGGTATCGACCTTTCCATCGGGTATGTTGTCTGTCTGACTGCCAGTGTTGCAGCCTCGTTTGCACAGAATCCTGACTACTCGTCAGCCATCTATGCCGGACAGACCTTCCCGCTCATCGTTCCCATCGTGGCCGCAGTGGCTGCAGGCGGGCTCTTCGGCCTCTTCAATGGGTATCTGATCGCCTACGGCAAGCTTCCTCCCTTCATTGCCACCCTGGGCTCGATGTCCATCGCCAAGGGGTTGCAGCTGATCTACACCAAGGCTGCGGTTGTTGGCTCGCTGAACCAGAATTTCAAGAATATCAGCCAAGGCAGTGTAGGCCCTGTCCCCAATCTGATCATCTATGTCATCATCGCAGCCTTCATTGTCTGGGTCTTCCTGCGCCATACACGCCAAGGAACCCACTTCTATGCCATCGGCGGCAACTCCCAGGCTGCCCGGGTTTCCGGAATCAACGTCGAGCGCGACCTCATGATGGTTTACTTCTACGCTGGTTTGCTCTATGGTATTGCAGGAACCTTGCTTGCCAGTCGCTTGGGGCTCGCGAACTCCCTGACTGCCAATGGCATGGAACTTGATGCCATCGCAGCGGTCACCGTCGGCGGTGTTTCCCAAAGCGGTGGTGTTGGAACCGTAGGTGGCATGATGGTCGGTGTATTCACCATGGGCCTCATCAACTACGGAATGTCCTTCCTGGGTGTCGACAGCTACTATCAGCAGCTGGTCAAGGGTTTGATCATCATCGTTGCGGTATACTTCGATATGAAGAAGTATGCCAGACGCAGCTAGCGGGGGTTTGTGCATGGGCAAGAGTGAGAACGCCACCATCAAAGATGTCGCCAAATTGGCGGGCGTCTCCATTGCCACGGTAAGCAGGGTGCTCAACAAGCTTGGTGTGGTGAATCCTGAGACGGAACGAAGAGTGCTCAGTGCGGTGAATATGCTGCACTACCAGCGCAATGCGGTGGCCCGCTCGCTCAAGCTCAAGGAGACCAAGAGCATCGGAATCATGGTTCCTGAGATTTCCAATACGTTCTTCACCGAGATTGTGGAACAGCTGGAGAAGTTGCTTGGTCCCCTGGGCTATGCACTTCTCTTGTGCAGCTCGGAAAACTCGGTTGATGAGGAGAAGCGAAAGCTCTCTCTCCTGCTTGAGCGGAATGTCGATGCCCTTCTGGTGATACCGGTCAGTGACATCGGCAGTCATTTCAATTCCCCTTCCTTGGAACATACCCCCTTGGTCATGCTCGACCGAAAGATTGATGGTCTTTCCTGTGATGTGGTGCTCACTGACAACCGCAAGGGTGCCTACGATGTGACCTGTGCCCTGATCCGTGAGGGAAGGACGCGCATCGGCTTTCTGGGTGGAGACAACCATGTCCATACGTCTGTGGAGCGTTTGCACGGGTTTTTGGACGCAATGCGCGACCATCATCTTGAGGTGGAGAGTGAGTTCATTCTTCTGGGCGGCATGACGCAGAAAGCGGGCTATACCCTGGCCGAGCAACTGTTGACCATGAGCAACTGTCCCGACACGTTTTTCATGGTGAATGACATGGTCCATATCGGAGCCACCAGCTACCTGATGAGCAATGCTCCCAAAACGTTCCGCTCAAACCTGGCTTTTGCAACCTTCGACTATCTCTACTATGCGCCGTTGCTCAAGTTCTGCCACTATGCAGTCGGACAGCCCTTGCAGCTGATGGGTGAATCTGCAGCACAGCTGTTGATCCGCAGGATGGAAGGGGACCGGGAAGGCTTTCCTGCCACCGTGGTGATCGAGCCGGTCATCCATGTCATGAAGGAGAACGGGGGGATGGTTACCGATGAGAAGTCCATGGCTTCCACCTCAGCACACTCCCCCCGCTTCGAGAAGGTCTTCAGCTAGGAAGCTCCTCGTCAAAACAGACAGCCACTTTCCCGCATGCTCCGCTAGCCATCAAGGCATAGGCCTCATCCGCCTTGTCCAGGCTGAAGCGGTGGGTTATCAGGTCCTCCGGATGGATGTTCCATCGAACCAAGCGCTCCACCAGATCCTCCATCTTCCAGATGCTGGTGACCCAGCTTCCATAGATGGTCTTCTGGTCATGGAGCATGTCCTCACTCGGATTGAAATGCACTGTTCCGCCTTCCCCGACGAAGGCAATCTTGCCCCACTTGCGTGTTGCCCTGATGGCAGTGGCTCTTCCAGGGTCGCTTGCTGAGCAGTCAAAAGCCCGCTCAACCCCGTTGCCGCCGGTGAGTGCCTTGATCTGTGCAACGTTTTGCTCGCTGGGGGTGAAGACGTGGTCAACCAAGCCGAGTTTCTTTGCAAGCTCGATGCGTGATGGCTCCCGTTCAATACCGATGAGCATGTTCGCTCCCATGGCCTTAGCCAACATCAGAGCTGCAAGACCCACCGGTCCGAGACCTACGACCAGTACCGCATCGTTTCCGCTTACCCCTACTTTCTCGATCGCCTCGTAGACGGTACCGAAGCCACAGGCTACCTGGGCACCATCAGCATAGGTGAGCTCTTCAGGAAGATACACGAGATCCTTCTCATCACAGAGAATGTACTCGGCCATACCCCCGTCGCGCTGCCAGCCATAGGCTGCCCGCTTGTCGCTGGTACAGCTGATCATGAAGCCCTGTCGGCACTCATGGCAGACTCCGCAACCGCTGATGTGGTAGACGATGACACGGTCGCCCTTCTTGAAGCGCTTGAGGCCCGGTCCTTCCTCCACAATCTGGCCACAGGGTTCGTGCCCGGCAATGACTCCCTGATACCCCTCAGGGCCCTTTCCCAAGTGTTCACGGTAGATGCAGCGGATGTCGCTGCCGCAGATGGTGGTGCATTTGGTCTTGACCAAGACCTGTCCGTGCCCCGGCTTGGGAATGTCATACTCGGCGAAAGCCACCGTGCTGTTGCCCGGAAGCGTCGCCCCTTTCATGGTGTGCTTGCTCATCGTACTCCTCCTTTCCGATAGCGTTCGGGGATCGGGATGATCCCGTCCTCGTCCCATAGGTCATGATAGGAATCAGCGCCTTCCCAGAGAAAGACCTGTCCCTTTATCAGGCGGTTGTTGCAGTCGATGGTCTTCAGGAGCTCTAGTTCCTCACGTGTCAGCGGATCTTCGTGGACGCTGAGGAAGTTGCTTCTGAGATTGCGTTCCTTCGTGGATTGGGGAATCGGGACTATGCCGTTTCCCAGTGCCCACTTGAGGCAGATGGCTGCAGGATGGCAGTTGTGCTTGCTTGCAAGCTCCTTGACCACAGGATGGTCCATATCCACCTTGTCTTCGCTGGTGGTGTCACGCTCAGGTCGGTTCGGTGAGCCGAGGGGGCTGTAGCCGATGGCCCTGATGCCTTGTTCCTGTACATAGGAGAGCAGCTCATACTGGCCGAAGAGCGGATGCAGTTCCATCTCATTGGCAAAGGGTCGGATCGAAGCACTTGCAAGCAGGAGCTCCAGCTTGGCCTTGGTCATGTTGCTTGTCCCGATATGCCGTACCAAGCCTTCCTTGGCCAAAGCTTCCATGGCCGACCAGGTTTCCATGAACTGCTCATGGAGGTAGGGACGGGCATCCGGACTTCGGCTGGTCACGTCACACATCGGTGGATGGAAGTTGGGGAAGGGCCAATGGACAAGATACAGGTCAAGGTAGTCCAACCTCAGGTCCTTCAGGCTCTGCTTTGCCGATGCGATCACCTTCTGGTACGCATGGCTGTCATTCCATACTTTGCTGGTTATCCAGAGCTGGTCGCGTGGAATGCCGCTTTGCGCCAGCACCTGTCCGATCTCCCGCTCGTTGCCGTATACGCTGGCACAGTCGATGTTCCTGTATCCTATCTCAAGGGCAAGCTTTACTGCTTGTGCCATCTCAAGACTGCTGATGTGGTCTGAACCGAAGGTTCCCACTCCGATGATGGGCATATCCATGGTACGGCCTCCTTTTTCACTAGCTACAGCATACGCGATTGGTGCAAGAGCACAATGCTTGATATGCGAAAAAGTACTAGTATTTTGCGCATTTTCTGATATCCTTACGGTATGGCAACCATTGGTTTGATGCTTCGATTCCAGGATGGATATGATATGGCGGTGGCAGGAGGGGTGGTGCAGTATGCCCGCACCAAGCCAGACTGGCAACTGAGGGGGCAAGGGCCTTGGTTCTTCAGCCTTGAACGGGAAGCCCTCGCCTTGTGTGATGGCCTGATAGCCCGCATCGAGGATGATGAGCAGGCACGGTTCTGCGCCTCGCTCGGCATCCCTGTCATCGATATCGCAGGGTCCTCTTCCCTCAAGCTTTTTTCGCAGGTACGCAATGACGACTACCATACGGGAGTGAGCGGGGGCACCTATCTCAAGAGCCTCGGAAGCAGCCGTATGGCCTGGTGCACGGTAGATCATGTGCACTGGGCGCGGGAGCGGTTTGTCGGCTTCCAGACAGCGGTGAGCAAACGCTCCGAGGAGATTGCCACCTTCTCAAGACCACTTTCCTGGTGGAGGCAGTTGTATGAACCCTGTCCCGATCTTGAAGCATGGCTTGAAGAGCTGCCCAAGCCGATTTCGCTCTTTTGCTGCAACGATCTCTCTGCCATGAAGGTGGAGCTTGCCTGCCAGCGTCTGGGCGTGCATATACCCGAGGAGATCATGGTGCTGGGTGTTGACAACGAGACGTTGCTCTGCGAACTGGCAAACCCCTCCATATCCAGCATCCAACCAGACTGCGCTGCCATCGGTTATCAGGCGTCCGCCATGCTGGATGCACTCTTGGAGCAATCGATCAGTGGCGTACACATCCAACGGATAGCTCCGGGGCCGGTACGGGAGCGGGAGAGCACCCGCCTGGTGCTGAGCGAGGATGAGCATGTAGCGAAGGCCATGTCGCTCATCAAGCGGGAAGCAACGGCTAATCTGACGGCAAGCGAGGTGGCCGAGCAGGCTTCGATCTGCAGAAGGTCGCTGGAGATGCGGTTCCGTACCTATCGGGGCAAGTCAATCTGGGAGGAAATCTGCGAGGAGAAGCTCTCCCAGGCAAGCATCCTTCTGCAACACAGCAAAGAGAGCATTGCCGTAATCAGCGAGCAGTGTGGTTTCGGTTCCATCCATCGCTTTTACAACCTTTTCAAGCGGCGCTTCGGACAAACACCACAGGCCTACAGGAAGAGCAAAAAATAGAGCTGAGACTTCCCCCTCCCAACGGTTTGTGGCATGATTGGCACAAGAGGCAGATTATGGAGTTGATGCTTGATACCGCAAATCTCAGTGAAATAGAAAGGGCTCTTGATACATATCCTATCAGTGGGGTGACTTCCAACCCATCCATCCTCAAGGCGGAGGGTGGTGTTCCCTTTTTCCCCCATATGCAAAAGATCAGAAAACTCATCGGCGATGAGCGCAGCCTGCATGTGCAGGTGATAAGCCATGATGCAGATACCATCATAGCCGAGGCTAGGAGGATTCTTCGTGAACTTGGGCCGACCACCTTCGTCAAGATCCCCGTTACCGACGAGGGGCTGAAAGCCATCCGCATCCTTGCATCCGAGCAAGTGAACATCACCGCTACGGCCATCTACACCACCATGCAGGGCATTCTTGCCATGCTCAGCGGTGCACGCTATCTGGCTGTGTACTACAACCGGATGCTCAACATCGACATTGATGCCGCCAAGGTCATCAAGGAGCTCAGCTCCCTGCTCTGGGCCAACAGCACCAAGACCCAGGTGTTGGCCGCATCTTTCAAGAACATCAGTGAGATCACCACAGCCTATGCCCAGGGGGCAAGTTGCTGTACGGTTCCGTACTCGCTGCTCGCGACCGGCCTTTCGATGCCATCCATCACCCAAGCTGTGCATGATTTCTCCACCAATTGGGAGCAGGTCTATGGAAACCGATCGCTACTCGATCTCTGAGGAGTTTTTCCTCTCCCTCGTCCACAATGCACTGTCGGTCCAGAGCGCTGAGGATGGCTTTTTCAGGATCAACCGCTTTACCTCCACGCAAAAGGAAGAGGCATCAGCCCATCCTCTGTATCGGGCGATGGCCAACACCGCTGCAGGGGCGTGCCTTCGGTTCAAGACACGTTCTGTGGTGCAACTGGAGATCAAGCGTATCAACCAATCCCTGCTTCCCCGTGCCAATGAAGGGGCTCTGGACCTTGCGTCGCTGTACGGCAGGCCTCTGGATCTGGAAGAGAGCATCGATGTTGCTTACGAGGATGGGAGAGTGGACTATCTCCCGCTGAAACATGGCGTGATCGAAATCGGTCCTTCCGAGCAGGTGTCCATTTACCTGCCCCTCCATCATCAGGTGGAGGTCCGCCTCAGCGGAAAAGTGGAGAGCATTGGACGCAATCCCTCAATGCATCTGCTTTTGGGTGACTCCATCATGCAAGGGGTGGGCATCCACCATCCTTCACAATCACTGGGGTCCATGCTGGAAACCCTTACGGGATCAGGTTTTCTCAATCAGGGGTTGGCCGGTACGCTCATCTCCCCACGCTTGGTCCAGGAGTTGCCGCTTGCCCAACCTCTGGCGGGCATCATCATCGGTTACGGTACCAATGACTGGGTGGTAAGGGAGAATCTGGCCGAGCTCAGGTGGGAGATGTTTGCCCTGCTCGGGCGCATCCGAAAATTCCATCCACTCACACCGGTGGTTGTCCTGACGCCCCTCTGGCGGGCAGACATCCAGCAAGCGAAGCGTATGGGCTCCTTTGCCGAGATGCAGGCTGCCCTCATGCAAGCCACCAAGTGTTTCCCGAAGGTCAGCGTGGCCGATGGGCTTTCCCTCTCACTTCGTGACAGCTATGATGACGAATTCCTGCATCCGGGAAGCAAGGCTGTGGCCTTCCTCGCAAAGGGGTTGGCCCGTCAGCTTTCGTAGGTTGCAACCAGGAAGTTCACCGCCTCTTCCATTTTGCCCAGTGCCCGCTGTACATTGCTTGTGGGGGTACCGTAGTTCATTCGTACAAAATTACGGTATGCATCTCCACCAAACCATGTCCCGTCATTGAACGCAAGGCCTGCGCGCTGGCCGAAGAAGCGTGAGAGCAGACCGCCGCCGGGGCTGGCCTTCTCATCATAGAGTTCTGGATGTGCCGCCCGGTCTTTCTCCACCAGATCCATGATCTTGCCGCAGTCGACAAATCCTATGAAGGAAGCTCCCGGCTTGATGAAAACCAGTTGGGGTACTCGCTCGGCAAGGAACGCCTCCACCATCGAAGCGTTCTTCTGCAGATAGCCCAGCAGTTGCTGAAGCCAAGGAAGCCCATGCTCATAGGAAGCAATGGCCAAGGTGGTGGCGAAGGTTGAGGTTTCGGTGATGAACAGCTGGGAGAGGCGATGGACGAATCCTGAACGCATGCCAGCATCGGTGAAGAGTGTGGCCGAGTAGTGCTCGCCTGCAATGTTGAATGTCTTTGAGGGTGCCATGCAGGTAATGGCGGTCGCTCCCACTTCCTTGGCAACGGTATGCAAGCACACATGGTCGGTGAAGTTCAGGTCGGCATGAATCTCGTCACAGATGATGGTCAGGTCATGCTCCTTGGCAACCTTGCACAGGCGGGTGAGTGTCTCATGGTCAAAGACGAGGCCCGAAGGGTTGTGCGGTGAGCAGAAGATCAGCATCTTCGCCTTGTCGGCCAGTGCTTCCAGCTTTGCCCAATCCAAGCTGAATCGGTGGCTCTCCTCATCATAGAGCAGGGGCCAGGAGAGCAATTCCCTTTCTAGATTCCGTACGATTCTGAGAAAGGGTTGGTAGGCTGGGAGAGGGACTATGATGCCTTCTCCTGTTCTGGTGAGCTGTTCCACCAGGACTGCAATGGAATTCAGGACTCCTTGGCTGATCACCACCTCTTGCTCTGCAAGCGTGAGCTGGTGTCTCATCTTCGCCCAATTGCAAAAGACCTGTCGCTGGTTCTCAGCATGCGGATATCCGAATATGGCGTGCTGGGCTAGGTCACGTGCCGCATGGGCCACTTCGCCGGCTACCGGGAAGTCCATGTCCGCTACCCAGAACGGCTCTGCATCAGGATTGCCACACACTGACTTGATGACATCCTTGTTCCATTTCACCGAGAGAGAGGTGGTGCGGTCCACCACCGTATCGAAATCGTAATGCATCAGACTCTGTACTCCTGGTCATAGGTTGATTTGGGATTGGGATATCTTCCCTCCTTGACCTTTTGCTTGAACACAATGGCTTGTGTGGGGCAGCGATGATAACAGCCGAGGCATCCGGTACAGGCACGGTCAAAGACCGGCTTCCCGTCCACCATATCAATGTTTGCAGAGGGACACATGCGGTAGCACAGTCCGCATGAGGTGCATGCATCGGTCACCACAAAGTCCAGCGCGGTATCCATGAAGGCGCGGTGAACGGGCTCCATCAGGTGGTTGATCACCAACCGGCTCAAGGGGGGCCTGAAGGGAAGGTGGATCGCCTCACTCTGGACATCCTTGGCGATGAGGGCAATCTTCTCCTCCGCCTTCGCATAGAGGGCGTCAATCTTCTCAGCGGTCGGGGCATGCAGCAGGGGGACATACCCGTCAGGCATCACCACATGGTTGACATAGCTTGCCAGTGCACCAGCTTCCTTGAGCACGACATCCATTGCTTGGAAGGTGTAGGCTTGGAACATATAGCGGGTTGCTACCAGGAAAAGGTACTTGATGGGAGAGAGATCCTGCTTTGCAAAGACCTCCTGGATGAAATGCACCACGAGGTTGGGTGGGAATCCCTTGTAGACGGGGAACACAAAGCCGACCTGTTCGGTCAGTTCAATAGGGTCGCCATGCATGAGGTTTGGGACCATCAGAATCTGGCAATCTCCCAGCTCCTCACACAAGCGTTTTGCGATGTAATAGCTGTTGCCGGTACCGGAGAAGCAGATAAGGGTTGTTTTCATGTTCATGCCTCTATGTCGAGCGAGGCAAGAAGTGCACAGACTTCCTGGGTGTCCTCGTCATTGAGATCGAGATTGGTGACCAAGCGGACCATATCACCTTCATTGTTGGCAAGAATGCCGTAGGTGGCGAGGCGGTGTACCACCGTCTGGGCCGAAAGCCCGGGAACCTGGAAGAAGAGAATGTTGGTCTGCACTCCTTCACGGTCGACTCTGGCCCAACCTGTTTGTGCAAGAGCATCCGCAATCGCTGCAGCATGGGCATGATCGTCTTTCAGCCGTTCGACATGATGGGTGAGTGCATAGAGTCCTGCCGCTGCAAGGATACCCGTCTGGCGCATTCCGCCACCAAGCATTTTTCTCAGTGTAAGCGCCTTGTTGATGAAGTCCTCAGTTCCGCACAGCATGCTTCCTACCGGAGCTCCCAACCCCTTGGAAAGGCAGAATGTGATGGTATCGGCATACTTGGCATAGGTTTTGACCGATATGCCGGTGGCT
>Ga0172377_10006880_pt1 | contig 11732 bp, 11 predicted proteins | sample Pumphouse3metaG_FD_119749 | JGI IMG/M metagenome (GOLD analysis project Ga0172377, IMG submission 119749) | Leachate microbial communities from a municipal landfill in Southern Ontario, Canada - Pumphouse #3 metaG | ecosystem: Engineered > Solid waste > Landfill > Unclassified | place: Canada... | reverse complement strand
TGTACATATTTTGTATATGTTATGGTATTTATTATATGTTGATTTCTTATAAATTATTATATTCAAATTTATAAATCATTACATTTAAAAATTATAAAATTTTAATTATTAAGAATCGTATTCTGCTTTATAGTTGCATATGCTTTCTTCAATGAGTTTTTTAGTTTTTTCTAAGCCTTCTACGCCTTTGACTTCAGTCTCTTTCTTTTGTAATTCCTTGTATCTCTTAAAGAAGTGGCACATTTCATCATAAGTGTGTTGAGGAAGGTCATCCATACTTTTTACATTTTTAAAAAATGGGTCATCTTTTGCAACGGCTATAACCTTTTCATCCATTTCTCCACCGTCTATCATAACAATCATCCCTATTGGACGGCTGTCTACTAATACACCGGGAATAAGTGGTTCAGCGCACAAAACTAACACGTCCAGTGGGTCACCATCTCCACCCAAAGTTCTAGGAATAAAACCATAATTAGTAGGATAAACCATACTAGTATAAAGCAAACGGTCAACTCTTAGTAGTCCTGTTTCCTTGTCTAACTCATATTTTACTTTTCCGCCTTTTCCAATTTCAATGAAAGCGGTAAATTCATCAACTCCAATTCTGCTTGGGTCTATATCGTGCCAAATATTCATAACAAAACCTCTTTTAATATTTTCTAAAATTATAACACAGTAACTTAGGTTTGGCAAATAAAAAAGGTATTTATATTGACTTTTTTCTTAAAAAATGATAAAATTCATTTTGAATAAGGGAGAATAAAATGGCATCATTAAATTTATCAGAAAAAGTATATCTAAATTTAAGTGCTGAGTTAAGTGTTTTCGGTAAAGAAATCTCGGACCTTTCTTGTTATGAAAATAAAAAGTTACAGAAGGTTTTGAACTCTAATGTTCCAGTTGTGATCAATAGTGAACAACCTTATAGTTATGCGAAGAAAGTTGCTAATCACGTTGCTCCAAATAGTTCAGTAGTTATTTCTAACAATGGGGCTTATGCTAGGGGCTTGGATGGTACAGTTTATATGGATAAAAAGATACCAAGAACAGCAATTGAAGCCATTGAGAAAGTGTTAAAGGATAAAGGCTTTTTTGGTTATGGGTTACCAGTTATACAAACTTTAGATGAAAAATTTTCTTGTGTGGATACTAATTTTTCATTATGGAAAAGAATAAAAATACATTTAGGGTTTGGAAAAAAGTTGGAATTGAATAATGGCCTATATGAAAACGCAAAAGATAATGCATATAATTTTAACTTTCAGTTGTTTCCTCTCCCATCAAAAAACACAAAGCAATATGCTAAATCTAAAAAGAACCCAAAAGGTTTGGCTTGGAATCAGATGTATAATCTAACACTAAAACATCAACAAAAAGTTACGTATGGTGCTATGCAAGCCCTTTTTAATGCTGATGAAGAAACTAGAAAATTATATGAACCTTATGTTAATATAACAATCTCACAAGATGGATTTTCTTTAATGCCAAAAGGTTGTAGCAAAGTAGACACATTGACAAAATATTGTTCGGAAAACAACATAAATATGTCCAGTGTTATGCTGTATGGTAATCAGTTTAGTGACTTTTTTAAGAGTGTAAATTTTGCAGATATTAGAAAAGAGAAAGTTGAAGCAGACTTTGTGGGAGAAGATTTTAATATCAGCAAAAGTTTTATGAAGTTGTCTAAACTTCCCGAAAATATGACACCTAACAATAATATGCAAACTTATTATATTGGTACTATACACAAGTTCTCACAAAACCAACTAGAAAAAAAATTAAAACAGGTTGAAGATGATGTATTAGCAAAAGATTTGGAAGTGTTTAGAGATGGTTTATTGAAGAAAAGAACAGAAGTTGAACGTGTTAATAAATATAGCAGAAAGATACAAGAATTAATAGAAAGGGTGCCACAAACTTTGGAAAATGGCGAACCAAATCCAAAATTCGAGGAAGATAAAAAAGCAATACAGTTGGAAATAAATAATATTATGGAAAAAGCAACCAAGGAAATAAATAATACACCTCTTGCAAAGGAAGATATATTTGATATAAAAACTATTGATGCGATGAAGTCGGATTTGCAAGAAAAGTTAGAAAAATTATCTAGTTTACAGGCTGAAAAGAAAGATAATAACGAAGTTGGGACAGAACCAAACGACACAGGTGATAAAAATCAAGAATCTGAGCCTAAAAATGTAGCAAAAGCCGTTCCTTTTAGTGGCCCTTTAACTTTTTAATACTTAATTTTTTAAAATATGAGAAAAATGGTTGATATTTTAACCATTTTTTTGTTAAACTAGTATAGAGAGAAAAATAAGGGAGAAATATGTCAATTAGAACTTTTGATAGGTATGAGTTGGGAAGAAAAACATCTACCGATATTTTGAATAATGAAAAAACTGAAATTGACGATGTGGAAACAAACACTTTGAAAAAAGAAAATGTGGAAGCATATAAAAATCGCCATGCTATTTTTTTGCAAGGTTTACAGGACAAAGGAAATGCTGGTAATGTATCAAAGATAGATGATATCAAAAAAGTGCAAATGCGTGTGTATGCTTCTAATTCTAGTGAATTATATTTGAGTTCATCACCACTGTCTACAACATTATCTATTCTTGCTATAATCTGTATGACCTTTTTATTCGCTGTCGTCTTAGAAGTTTTGTTGTTAAATAGTATAGGCTGTACTCCTAGAATATATAATTCCGCTGATATGTCGCCATTGATTGAAAATGGAGATACTATTTTTGAAATTAGTGCCGAAAACACTGAACTTTCTGTTGAAACAATAATTACTTATCAAAAATCTGGGGTTACTTATACTCGTGTTATAACTGAGATGAATGGAACTACAATAACGGTTAATACACCTGATGGGAATAATCCTGATATAATTCCTGTTAGTACTGCGGGGGATGTTGTGGAAAGTATAGTGATAACTAGAATATCTGCCGTTGGTGCAATAGTTACATTTACTTATCAAAGTTGGTATTATATTTGTGGTTTTTTACTAATAGCAACTATATTGTTATTTGCATTTAAATTGTTAGTAGATAGAAAGTTTAATGAAAGATTATTAGAAATGCTAGAATATGAAAAGATTGAAAGAGATAAACGTAGAAAATATCTTTCAGAAGATATAATTAAAATGCAGAAAAATAAGAATATGAATTTTAGTAATGTAAATATATTAAGCGGACTATTAAATGTAAATAAAGAGCCAGACAATAAACGTGCACGTAAAATGCAAAAATTGCAAAATCAGTTACAACAAAGAAAAATGAAACAGATTGAGGCAATTCGAGAAAGTGCAATAGAAGATAAAAAACAATTGGCGAGTGAAGAAAAGAAAGTTGAGGAAGCAGTGAAGGAGCAAGAGGCAATTTTGGCAGGCAAGCCACAGGATGAAACGACTTCAACTGCTCAAACTCAAACAGAGCAAAAAAATGAACCGGAAGTAAAAGTATCTGAGGAAGAAAAGTTTATTTCAGATATTCGTAAAGAAGTGCAAGAAAGTGTAGCAGGAAATAAATCTTTAAATAACGAAGAAGTTAACGAGAAAATTAAGATGGCAGAAAAGGCAAACAAGACTATTGAGGATAACTAAAAAAGAGAATGCAAGTTAAAGAAATGACTTGCATTTTTTATTTTGCTATGTTATAATCGGTTTAAGAATTGCAGAAAATTGCTATTCCTTGTGTTACCTAAAAAGGTAATACCGTTAGTCCAAAAGGAGGTTAGAAGTATGAATAAGTATGAACTTTTATACATTATTTCAAGCGATGCTGATGAAAAGACACGAGATGCTATCATAAAGAAGTTTTCAGATATGGTAACTAAAAGTGGCGGAACAGTAGACACTCTTGAAAAAATTGGTATGAAGAAATTTGCGTATCTAATTCAAGACAAAACAGATGGTTTTTATGTTTTAATGAACTTTACATCAGAAGCCACTTTGCCATTAGAAATGGAAAAGCAAATGCGTATTACAGAGTTTTTCGTTCGTAATATGTTTATTCGTTTAGACAAATAATTTAAAAGAGAGAAGATTATGAATAAAATAATGTTAATTGGAAATTTAACGCACGATCCAGAAATTACTACCACAAATAGTGGTATTCCAGTATGTCACTTTTCTTTGGCTGTATCTCGTAGATATACGAACAGCGAAGGAAATCGTGAAGCGGATTTTATCCCTATTGTAGTATGGAGAGGTCAGGCTGAATCTTGTCATAAATATTTACGTAAGGGAAGTAAGGCTGCCGTTTACGGTAGTTTACAAGTACGTAACTATGAAACAAAGACAGGAGACAAACGAACAATAGCAGAAGTTATTGCAGAAGAAGTTGAATTCGTTGGTAGTAAGGTTACAGGAGAAACTCCTGAGGCTCAACCAACACAAAGTGAAGGGGAAAAAGTTGTTACTTTGGAACCTGTTGATGATGGCGATTTGCCATTTTAATAATTTAATAAGGAGAATAAAATATGGCTACTCAAAAAGAGCAAGAAGTTGTTGAACAAGTAAAGCAAGAAATAGTTGTTGAAAAGCCTATGGATAAGAGATTTAAAGAGAATAGAGCACCAGAAACTGGAAGATATGATAAAAGAAACAAGAGTTTTGGTGATAGTGGTGATAGAAAAAATCATCGCCCTATGGCTCGTCGTAAGGTGTGTCAGTTCTGTGTAGATAAAGTTGAAAGCATTGACTACAAGGACATTTCTCGTATTCGTAAGTTTGTTACTGAAAAAGGTAAGATTTTGCCAAGCCGTCAAACTGGTACTTGTGCAAAGCATCAAAGAGAGTTAACAACAGCAATAAAAAGAGCAAGATATATGGGATTGTTACACTACAAGGGAGATTAATAAAATAGTTTACAGAAGCAAGTCTATTGACTTGCTTTATTTTTTTCTATTGTATATAATATGAAAAAATCATAGGAGTTTTTATGGAAAAAAGATATGATATAATCATTATTGGAGCAGGACCTGCGGGGATGACTGCTGGAATATATGCACAACGTGCAGGTATGAAGTGTTTAACATTAGAAAAAATGACAGTTGGCGGACAAATTGTTCTTACTCCACATATTGAAAACTATCCCGGATATAAACTTATCAGTGGAACTGAGTTGAGTGAAAAAATGTTTGAACAAGACAAATCTTTTGGTATGGATTTTGAATACGCTGAGGCTCATAAAATTGAAACACAAGGTAATATTAAAAAAGTAAAAGCGGGAGATGTAACATATAGTGCGCCTGCTATCATATTAAGTATGGGTGCTTTTTCTCGTTCTTTGGGCGTTGAAGGAGATAAAAACTATATAGGTAAGGGAGTGAGTTATTGCGCTACTTGTGATGGTGCTTTTTTTAGGAATAAAGTGGTTGCAGTCGTTGGTGGCGGAAATACCGCGTTGGAAGATATTGAGTATTTATCTTCTTTGGCAAAAAAAGTGATACACATAAACCGCCGTAGTGAATTTCGAGCAGATAATGTTAACATTCAATCATATAATAAATTAGCAAAGGAAAAAGATAGCAAGATTGAGGCTTATTTAGGGTATGTTGTTGAAAAATTGAATGGAGAGGATAGACTAGAAAGTGTTGATATAAAAAATTTAGAGACTAACAAAAAAGAAACTATAAAGTTAGATGGATTATTTGTTGCTATTGGTCGAGTGCCACAAACTGAAATATTGGATAGAGAATTAAAATTAGATGATGCTGGTTATATTTTAGTAAATGAAAAAATGGAAACTAGTATTGAAGGAATTTATGCTTGTGGTGATATAACTCATAAAATGTTAAGGCAGATTGCTACTGCGACAGGAGATGGTTCTATTGCAGGGACTAGTGCAAGCATATACGTAAAAAAACTTAAATAGAGGTAAATATGGAGAACTTATTTGGCACGGATGGAGTTCGGGGAAAAGTTGACGAATTTATCACGGAAGATTTTGTAAAGAAAATAGGACAAAGTGTTGCTGTATACATATATAAAAAAAGTAAACAGCCATATAAAAAAGTGCTAATTGCTCACGACACACGGTGTTCGGCTGATAGATTAGAGAAAGCATTAAGTGCAGGCTTGAACGAGTTTGGAATAGATGTAGTTTCTGCGGGGGTTATGCCAACCCCTGCTGTACACTATTTAGTATCTAAACATTCTTTTGATATGGCAATTATAATAACAGCAAGTCACAATCCTGCTGAGTATAACGGTATAAAGGTTATTACTGAACAAGGTTATAAACTAACAGATGGGCAAGAGGAGGAGTTAACACAAATTTATTATGACTTGGATAAATATTTGAATAAAGAAAATCATCAAAAGGGTAAAATAAAATACGATGATAAAATGATTTTTGAATGGGCAAATAGCATAAAACAGATTGCGGATTGTTCCTTTACAGGAATGAAGGTTGCATTGGATTGTGCTAATGGTGCTAGTTATTTTATAGCACCAAAAACTTTTAAAGAATTGGGTTCGGAAGTGGTTGCTGTAAATGATGTGAATAATGGAAAATTAATAAATCACGAATGTGGAAGTACTTATCCAGAATTTATAGCAAAAGTTACGAAAGAAAATAAATGTGATTTAGGTTTCGCTTTCGATGGTGATGCTGACCGAGTAAATGTGTCTTTTGGCGATGGCGTTACAATGACGGGAGAAGAACTTATTTATCTTTGTTGCACATATTTGAAAAAGAAAGGATTATTGCGTAGCAATAAAATAATAACCCCTATTGTAACTAATTGTGGAGTAGATTCAAGCCTTAATGAAAAAGGAATTCAAACTCTGAGAGTAGGTGTTGGCGGTAAGAATATCCAAGCAAAAATGTTGTCGGATAAAATCTCATTTGGTGCTGAGGATAATGGTCACATAGTATGGGGAGATTATAATATCTGCTCAGATGGACTACTAACTGCGGTTATCATCACGAAAATGTTGAAAGAGGTTGGAGATTTACGAAGTATGCTAGGCGGATTGCAGGTGTTTTATCAAGCAAAAAGTAATGTTGTGATAACTCCTGAACAAAAAGAGAAGTATCTAAAAGGGAAAGTTCAACCAGTTGTAGAAACTTTGGATAAAAAGTTGGGGAATAATGGAAGAATAGTTGTTCGCCCAAGTGGAACAGAGCCATTACTACGAATATTAGTAGAAAGCCAAGATGCTGTTTTAGCAGAGGATACTGCAAAAGTGATTGAGAGAGCCATTAAAGATTTATAAAATTTAAACATTTTATTTTTATATTAAGATTTAATCAAAAATAATTGTATATTTTGACTTAGTTAAGTTAAAATTACTTAATTTTAATATTCTATATTAAAAAATAATTATGTCTTATATTATGTTTCATATATATATAACATAAATAAAAAATAATTATGTCTTATATTATGTTTCAGATATATATAACATAAATAAAAAATATTATTTCTAAAACATAATATATAACATAAATAAAAAAATTATATTATACAACAAATAATTATGTTTAAAACATAAAAAGTGAAGTATATTCAATTATTTATTCAGCAAACTATTAGTATGAAAAAGCAGAGTTTTTTTAGTGGGGTTTTAATTTTACTAGTAGGAAGCGTTATAGCCAAAGGGTTAGGTGCAATATATCGTATTCCACTAACTTGGATACTTGGTGTGGAGGGGTTGGGTGTTTATCAACTGGTCTTCCCTATTTTTTCATTGGTTTTAGTACTATCTTCAACAGGTATGCCTGCGGGAATTAGTAAAATGATTGCGTTACGCAAAGATAATGTGGCAGAAATTAACAGAATACTAAAAGTTAGTGTGATAGCCTTATCCGTGATAGGCTTAGTTTTTGGTTTAATTTTATTTTTTTGTGCTGGACTGATAGCACAAATTCAAGGCAATTCAATAGCCACTCTACCATATATGGCTATTGCTCCTGCTGTCGTATTGGTTAGTGTGTTGTCTGCATTCCGTGGTTATTTTCAAGGCAGGATGAATATGATACCAACTTCAATGAGTAATATTTTTGAACAGTTTTTTAAATTGATATTTGGTTTAGCATTAAGTTTTTTGTTCGTTCCACAGGGAATTGAGTACGGGGTGCTGGGTGCTGTGCTTGGAATAACTCTAAGTGAGTTGGTTGCGGTTGGGTATATGTTTTTGAGTTATGCTATTGACAAAAAGAAAGAAAAGAAATTTTATAATAATACATTAAACAGGTTTTCAAAATCTAATGAAAATAAAAAATCAGTCTCTGGAATAGAAAAATTACAAATAAATTCTGCTACTATCATAAATAATTTAACATCACAAAATAGAACAGAAAATAGTTTAATAACTGAGGTAACATTAAATAGTGAGCATAATTTAAAAGATTGCAAAAACAATTTCAATAACTCAAACTCAAATAACTCAGACTTAAATAACTCAAACTTAAAAAATTTAGACTTAAAAAATTTAGACTCACACAACTTATTCTTAGAGAATTTAGGCTCAAATAACTTAGGCTTAGATAACTCAAACAAATTAGATTTAAATAATTTATATTTAGATAATTTAGACTTAGGTAACTTAGGCTCGAAAAATTTAAGCCAAAAAAATGCAAACGAGTTAAATAGCATAAATAACTTGAATAATTTAAATAATAATGTAGGAAGTGCTTTTGTTGATACAAAAAGCAACAAAGAACTGTTAAAAGAGTTGTTCAAAACTGCTTTTCCTATTGTCATTGCAACTATAATACTTCCATTTTCTCTATTTGTGGATAGTTTGTTAGTAGTAAATCTATTAAATAGCAGTGGTTGGACAGTGGAACAAAGCACTATACTATGGGGAATAGACACTGGAATAGTTACCTCTATTGTGAATTTACCTGTGGTTTTAACATTATCGGTGGCAACCGCAGTGATTCCATCCTTGGTTTCGGATATAGCACAAAGGCAACGGCGAGTCCGTGAGGGTATGTTGATTTCGTGTAACATTGCTTTTCCGTGTGCGTTGGGGGTTATGGTGTTAGCACCTCAAATAGTGCAATTTTTATATAACGGAACGCTGATAAATGGAATAATAAATGAGGAACTTATAGCCTCTCAACTACTATCTTTCTCTGCATTATTAATTATTCTTACTGCTATTTTACAAACACAGAATGCTTCTTTGCAAGGTTTGGGATATTCTAATGTTCCTATTTTTAATATGTCTATTGCTTTTGTGGTAAAAACTTTGCTAATTTTGGCTTTGGTTATGCAACCTACCTTAAACATTTTTGGTGTTGCAATAGCAAAATATTCTTTTTTTCTCATTGCAGTCATATTGAATGGAATATCTCTATATAAAAAGTCTAAGTTTTCATTAGGTATCACGAAAGAAATAATGGTTATGGGAATATCTAGTATAACAATGGCATTTGCGTTATTTGTTTTTAACAATTTTAATTTTGGTTTAACACCTTATGTAATGCTTCCACTAGAAATTTTTCTTGGGGTAATAGTCTATGTGGGAAGTTTTATGTGCCTACTGCCAAATAAAAACTATGGAAGGTATCTAAGGTTTAGAAAAAGAACAGTTGTTAAACAATGATTTACGATGAACATATAGGGCGATAAAAGTATTTAGACAAGTTGTCAAGCAGTAATTTAATATGGATTTTAAATACAGAGAGTTAGACGTTAAATAAAAAGAATAATGGTTGAGCAGTGATTTACGATGAGATATCAAAAAATGTAAACAGAAGTGTTGAGATAAGTCGGACAAAATGCTAAGCGGTAATTTATGGATTATCATTAAGGAAAGTATTTGGAAGTCTAGTAATTGTGGAAATAAAAGTATTGAGAAAGGTCGGACAAATGGGTAACGGAATTGGTTCAACAAGTCGGGCAAGTTGATTAGCAGTAATTTTATATTGATTATCACATATATGAGAAGTGTTTAAACAAGTGGATAAGTAGTTGAGCAGTGATATGAGTGTATCAAATACAAAATAAATAAGGTTAAATTTTTTAATTTTGTGCGTGTTTTCTAATTAAATAATACTATTGTAATACAAAGGCGAGCGAGTAAATCATAACAAAACGATGTGTTTTCTAATAAATCAATAAAATACTGTTGTAATTCTAAGTGAATATGGAGAATTTAAAAAATAAAAAATTTTAGATAATTTGTTTATTAAAAAGTTTATAAAGACTAAAAAGGGTTATATTTATTGCTAGGGAGGAAAAGTATGAATAAAACGGAATTGATAAAACAAATGTCTGTGCAGTCTAAATTAACACAAAAGGACTGTTTGTTGTGCCTAAATGCATTAAAAGATGTGTTGGCATCATCACTTAAAAGGGGGGAAATGGTTTCTTTGGTAGGATTTGGCAAGTTTTATATGAAACACTATCCGCAGAGAAAAAGTTATAATCCTCAAACCCAGCAAGTTTGTTCACTAAAAGCCCGATTTTTGCCTGTTTTTAAGGTTAGTAATGCTCTAAAAAGTAAAATTTGATAAAAAATAAGCCAAAAAGTAAGAAAAAAATAGGGTTTTTTGCTCAAAATGCTTGATTTTGTTTTGATTTAATAGTTTTTTGTGTTATACTTTCCTTAACTTTTTAAAAGGAGAGTTAAAGTTATGAACAAACAAGAATTCGTAGCAGCAGTTGCTGCAAAAGCTGGATTTACACTTGCTGAAACTGGAAAAATGGTAAATGCCGTTCTTGATGTCGTTACAGACACATTGAAGAAGGGTGGAGACGTTGTTTTAACAGGTTTTGGTAAATTTGAGGCTCGCGCTCGTAAGGCTAGAAATGGTATCAACCCATTGACAAAGGCTCCTATCAAGATTTCTGCTTGTAAAGTGCCTGCTTTCAAAGCTGGTAAAGGTTTGAAAGAAGCTATAAACTAATAGCAAATCATGACTAAACTAAAAAAGGGCTAACCTCGGTTAGCCCTTTTTATTTGAAAAAATTATTGTGTTATATATTTTTATCTTCATTTCTCTTTATATTATATTACATTACAATATCTTCATTTGCCTCTATTTATCTCTTGTCTTTCTCTTTTATAACATAATATAAAGAGAAAGACAAGTATGTTATATATATCTTATTTTATTTACATTTATTTTTTTATCTTTATCTTTATTTAATTTTTATTTAATCTTTATTTTATCTTTCTATTCTTTTTACTTTAATTTATTTCTCTTTATTTTTTTATATTTGTCTTTGTCTTTAATTTTAATTCTTAATATTTTGAGATAGGTTTTGAAATATTTTATAATAAAATTTTTGTAAAATCTATTTTATAGAAAAGGGTTTAATATTGTTGAAAAAATATAAGATATCATCTATAATATATAAATAAGCAACGAGAACAAATAGGTAAAATTATTAAAAAACAAGAAAGAAAAAATAAAACAGATAAGAAGAAATTAATAAGAAAGTAAATATTAAAAATAAAAAAAGAAAACTTTGGTAAAATTATTAAGGAAAACAATTAATAAGAAGAAATGAATAAGAAACTTTGGTAAAATTATTAAAAAACTAATGAAAAAAGTAATCAAAAACAAGAAAAAATAATAAGAAAACTTGGTAATTATTAATTTTTTAAAAAATAATAAGAAAACTTGGTAATTATTAATTTTTTAAAAAACAATAAGAAAACTTGGTAATTATTAATTTTTTAAAAAACAATAAGAAAACTTGATAATTATTAATTTTTTAAAAAACAATAAGAAACGAATGAAAAAATTTGG
>Ga0172377_10006876_pt1 | contig 11735 bp, 11 predicted proteins | sample Pumphouse3metaG_FD_119749 | JGI IMG/M metagenome (GOLD analysis project Ga0172377, IMG submission 119749) | Leachate microbial communities from a municipal landfill in Southern Ontario, Canada - Pumphouse #3 metaG | ecosystem: Engineered > Solid waste > Landfill > Unclassified | place: Canada... | reverse complement strand
GTTTCTAGCTTGGAGTTTTAACTACCACGAAAAAAGAGCAAGCGAATGAGAATAGGCCAAGGAATTTTGCCGCCTGCTCCATTTAGGTACCTGCTGCTATTCATAAGAATAGGACCGGAGTAAAAGCCGTAATAAGCGTCTCCATCGCTCAGAAATTTTTTTGCGACAACGGCGCCGGCTTCCAGCCGCAACTGTCCAAAAATCATTTTCGTCGGCAAAAAATATATCCCTGTGCCGAAACGGGCGAGGCTCCCGTCCTTCACCGCTTCGCGGAGCAACTGAAAAATTCTGGGACGGAAATACATCGCTGAGACGGCAATGGAGTTCACCGGATACGATTGACGCGAGTGTAGCAAATAGCGTTGTAAAATTTTTACAAAGATTTCTGTCATAAAACACCCCGCAACTTCGTTATATATAAGACGGGGCAATTCCGCGCCGTCGCGAAATGGATAATCAATGACAGAAAACAGAACGAAGTCCCCTTATGGAAACCTGATGACGGACCTGCTTTTCAAAAAGGCATTCAATCCCGACGATGACTACACGAAAGTGAACCTGATCAATCTACTGAACGACATCCTCGCTCCTCAACTCAAGCGGCCGATACGGGACTTGCGCTCAAGGGACAAGGAGGTTAATAGAACCGGAAGCGGCGCAAGCCGCACAAGCGCTTTCGATCTCCACTGCAAAGACGATGACGGCCGCCTTTTCATCGTGGAAGTACAGATTAAGCCGTTCGCCCATTTTCTGAAGCGGGTGGTATTCTACGCCTGTCAGGATATCGCGAAACAGGGGACTCCCGGCGACAAGTGGGCTTACGACTTCTCCCCCGTATTCATCGTTACCATAAGCTGGGCGGCCCTTGTCGATGACGACCGCTTCATCCATCACCTGAGTTTTTGCGACATTGAAACAAAGGCACGCGCCGGCGACTATCTGAATATATCGCTAGTGGAACTTTCAAAATTTCCCGGTCTCGGCGAAAAGCCAAACGCGCTCCGCAAGTGGCTCTATCTATTCAGGAATCTGGATAAAATCACAGAGCTGCCCCCGGAGATACAAGAAGACAAGTTCACCCGCTTGCTTCCCATTGCTGAAGTAGCTAAATTAGGAGTCAACGAACTAGAGGAATACGAAATGGAACGTGTAAATCAAAAATGGGATGAATACGCTGCCGAAATAGCATTCGAGGAACTGGCGAAGGAAGCGGCAGAAAAAGGCATGAAAAAAGGTTTGGAGAAAGGCATGGAAAAAGGCATACAAAAGGGAGCCTTGGACAAAGCGAAGGAAATGGCCAAAGCAATGCTCAAGAAAGGAATGTCCGTTAACGAAGTCGCCGACATCTCTAAGCTTTCCGAGGACGTTATCCGGGAACTTTAACTGTTCCTGTTTCGATTACCCAAGGCGGCTCTTGCGAGCCGCCTTTTTAGATTTTTCTACATTTGCGGCCATTATGGAAACGCGTTACAATCCTAGAGAAGTTGAAGCCCGTTGGCACGACCAATGGAATAAAAATCAAGATTTTGCACCGAGCGGCAAAGGCAAGCCCTTTTCAATGGTCATCCCTCCCCCGAATGTGACGGGAGCGCTCCACCTGGGCCACGCCCTGAACGACACAATCCAGGACATTCTCGTCCGCTATCACAGGAAGCGCGGCTATAACACGCTGTGGATTCCGGGAACGGACCACGCGGGCATCGCGACGCAGGCCGTCGTTGAAAAACGCCTCCTAAAGGACGAGCATAAAACCCGCCACGACATTGGGCGCGAAGCTCTCGTGGAACGCATCTGGAAGTGGAAGGACGAATACGAGGCGCGCATCACACGCCAGCTGAAGAGCCTTGGCATCAGCTGCGACTGGAGCCGTCAGCGCTTCACGCTCGATCCGGTCTGCGCGAAGGCCGTGCGCCACGCGTTCTTCAATCTGTTCAAGAAAGGTCTCATCTACCGCGGAAAGCGCCTGGTGAACTGGGACACGTTCCTGCAGACCGCCGTCGCGGACGACGAAATCTATTACGAGAATGTGAAGGGGCATTTCTGGACCTTCAAGTATCCGCTTTCCGACGGTTCGGGCTACATCCCCGTGGCAACGACCCGTCCGGAGACGATCATGGGCGATACCGCGCTCGCGGTGCACCCCGACGACGAACGCTACAAGAAGTTCATCGGCAAGACGGTGCGCGTTCCTTTTGTGAACAGGGACATTCCGGTGATTGCGGACGCCATCCTCGTGGACAAGGAATTCGGCACGGGCTCCGTGAAGGTGACGCCCGCGCACGATCCGAACGACTATGCGACGGGACTCCGCCACAAGCTCCCGATGATCAACATCCTCAACCCGGACGGTTCGCTCAACGAAAACGCCGGCGAGTTCAATGGGCTCAAGGGCGAAAAGGCCCGCGAAGCCGTGGTCAAGGGACTCGAAGACCAGGGACTCCTCCTCAAGGTGGAAGACCACGAGATGCAGGTGGGGCACAGCGACCGCTCCAAGACGACGATCGAGCCGTACCTTTCCGACCAGTGGTTCGTGAAGATGGAGGTCCTCGCGGAGAACGCGATGAACGCGGTGCGGAACGGCGAAGTGAAATTCACGCCGGAACGCTATGCGCGGAGCTACCTCGACTGGCTCGGCGAAAAGCGCGACTGGTGCATCAGCCGCCAGCTCTGGTGGGGCCATCAGATCCCCATCTGGCACTGCGACGACGCTTCGGAAGAAGACCTCAAAAAGGCGTTCGGAACGCGCGAGGATGTCTATTACTACCCCGCGCAGAACGGCGGCTGGCTCATTTGTTCGCAGGAAGAGAACCTCAAGGACGGTTGCGTTCCCGGGCACAAGTGCATACGCGAGGAAGACGTTCTCGACACGTGGTTCTCGAGCGCACTCTGGCCGCACAGCACGATGGGCTGGCCCGATGCGACGGATACGCTGAAGACGTTCTACCCCACGTCCGTGCTCGTCACGAGCCGCGACATCATTACGCTGTGGGTCGCGCGCATGGTGATCTTCAGTCAGGAGAACATGGGCACGATTCCGTTCAGCCACGTGTACATTCACCCGAAGATCATGGACGGCCAGGGCCGCACGATGAGCAAATCGCTCGGAAACGGCGTCGATCCGATGGACATTGAGGAAAAATACGGCACGGATGCGCTCCGCTTCGTGATGGCTTCGCTCTGCACGGATAATCAGGACGTTCGCCTCCCGGTAAAAAAGGAAAAGCAGCCCGACGGCCGCGAAATCAACACTTCCGAAAAATTCGAGATCGGGCGCAACTTCAGCAACAAGCTGTGGAACGCCTGCCGCTTCCTGTATCCGCATCTGGAACAGGCCGGCGCGCTTTCGAACAAACTCCTCCCGATGGATCCGGAGCTCTTCGCTCTCGAGGACCGCTGGATTCTTTCCCGTTTGAATACGACGATTAGCGATGCGACGCGGATGATTGAAGAATACCGCTTCGCGGAACTCGCGCAGTTCCTCTACCGCTTCGTTTGGGACGACGTCTGCAGTTCCTACCTCGAAATCAAGAAGGCGGTGATCAACCGCGAAGCGCTCGACGCCGAAAAGAAGAACGCGATGGCGATCCTTTCCCACGTGCTCCGCGGCGTGATCGACCTTCTCCACCCAGTGATGCCGTTCATCACGGAAGAACTCAACGCGACGCTTTTCCCGGGAAGCGAACGCGTCATCAGGAGCGAATGGCCCGCAGCTGACAAGTCCCTCATCGACGCCGGAATCGAAAAGGCGTTCGACAGGGCGTTCGCCGTCGTGGAAAGCGTGCGCGGAATCCGCGGACGCTACGGGGTCTCCCCCGCCACCAAGCTCGCGAGCGTGCTCTCCGTTGACGATGACGCGACCGCGAAAGCAGTGGAAAGCTGCAAGGCAATCATCACGGAACTCGGCGGACTCGAAAGCCTCGACATACAAGTGAAGGCAGCAAAGCCCAAGTTCAGCGCGAACGCGGTCGTCCCGGGCGGCGAGCTGTTCATTCCGCTCAAGGGAATCCTCGACCCCTCAGCCGAAAAGGCGCGCCTCGAAAAGGAAATCGAAAAGGCAAAGGGATTCGCCGCCGCGATCGAAAAGAAGCTCTCGAACGTAAACTTCGCATCCAAGGCTCCGGCCCAAGTGCTCGAAGCGGAACGCCAGAAGCTCGCGACGCAGAAGGACATCGTCGCGAAGGACGAGAAGGCGCTGGCCGAACTCGAATAAGCTGCAAAGCACGATTTTACAAGCCTCCGGCGCAGCCGGGGGCTTTTTATTGCGCCGAAGCATTCGTTCCCGTGCAAAAAAATATAATTTGCCAGTACCTTTCTATCGGGCGGTAAAACCATGCGTATTTTTCTCACCGGCGGGACCGGCTTCATCGGTCACTATGTCGCGAAAGAACTTCTCGGCTGCGGAAACGAAATCCGCATCCTGACGCGGCACCCGAACAAGATTCCGTCGCTCCATAAAGTCCCGGGGATTTCGCTCATCGAAGGCTCCATCTGCGATGAAGACGCCATCCGCAAAGGGCTCGAAGGCTGCGACGCCTGCATCCACATCGCGCTCGGCTGGGGTGATACTCCGCTCGCCATGCTCGAGAACGACACCCGCGCGACTGTGTTCCTGCTCGAAGCGGCAGCGCAGGCAGGCTGCAAAAAATTCATTTATACGTCAAGCACCGCGGCGATGGGCAAAATGCGCCCCGTGATGACAGAAAACACGGTATGCCTCCCGATCGACCTTTACGGTGCGACAAAGGCCGCTGGCGAAGCCTATGTGCTCGGCTATCATTCCTCACAAATGAAGCGCAACGTGATCCGTCCGGGGTACACCTTCGGGAATCCGGCGTTCCCGGATGGTTGCACGCAACCCGACCGCCGCTTTCTGGACATGGCGCAGGCCATCCTCGGAAACCGGGACGTGAACGTCATCAAGAATGACGGGACGCAATTCATCCATGCGGGCGAACAGGCGAAAGTGTTCCGCGCCGTGCTGGAATCGCAGGCGAACGAAGAAGTCTACCTTGCGCTCGGCAAGGAATGGATCAGCTGGAAATCCATCGCGCAGAAGATGATCGAGTTCGCGCCCGGGAGCAAGTCGAATATCGTCGAAAAGGACATCGGCTGGGCCGACGAGCCGATGATGTTCTCGGTGGAAAAAATTTCCGCGGCATTCGGCTTCGCTTTCAACGGATGGGATCACCTCGAAGAACACATCCGCTGGCAGCTCGGGCGCGCAAAGCGCTGAACAGCCGACATCGCACTACGGCATGGATTGCTTCGGCGTTTTTCGCCTCGCAATGACATCGGACTTGTTCATCGGGACGGATGGCAATCGCTAAGCGCTAAAGCGCAAAGTGCTTGCGCATCGCAATGACATTGGAGGAAGCCAACGAAAGAAGCGCTCCGCGGAGAGCGCTTCTTTTTGAATCGTTTTTCCGTTACGAGACGGACTTGATAAGAAATTCGAGGGCTTCGCCGCTCTTTTCCGCGCTCACAAGTTTGTACGCAATGAGGATTTCGCGGAGGCGGGCCTTCGCGGGTTCCACATACTGCTCGAACTTGTCCATGTGCTTTTCGCGCGTGAGGAAGCAGAACGCGCCGAGCGCCTGCATAATGCGCTGAAGGCTCGCCTGGAGGAAGAATTCCCAGGCTTCTTCCTTGGAGAAGAAGTCCGCGCACTGACGGTTGCCCGTGCGCCAGTATTCAAAGAAATCGTCCACGAGGTTCCGCGGAAGGTTCACGTAAGGGTCCCACAGGAGGGACGCGATGTCATAAAACATGGAACCGCGGCGGGCGCCCTGAAAATCGACAAAGCCGATTTCTGTGTTGGGGCGGACCATGATGTTCTGCGACTGGAAATCGCGGTGCATGAGCACTTTCGGGTGCGTGTCCACGGTGCAGGCGAGGGTCGAGAAAAAATTATCCACATACTGCGGAATGTCCTTGATCCCTTTGCGGTCGATGAGAAAATTTGTGCGGAAATAGTCTGTTTCCCACTTGAGCGCCGCATAGTCAAACTTGCGCGCGCCAATGTCCGGGCGGGAGAGGAACAACAGGCGCGAGGATTCCTGCCAGCGGATGAGCGCGTCGATCACTTCCGTATAAAGGATGCGGACGTTGCCGGAGATGGGGCCGAGCGGGAGAACTTCGTCCACGAGCATTTTCGGACCGAGGTCCTTCATCAGAATCTGGTGCGCTTCTTCATCGACCGCGAGGATCGTCGGGGTCGGGAGGCCAAAGGAATGGAACGTTTTGCCGTAGGAGGCGAAGCGTTTGAAATCATCGTCAGCGGCGGCGCAGACCTGGAGGATCGCGTAGTGGGAACCGTCGTGAACGCGGTAATAGCCGCGGCCGGAACCGGCGGAACCGGCAACTTCCCAAGTGGCGGCATCGGTGAATCCGTTCGCGCGGAGGACTTCTGAAATTTTAGAACTGGGTGTAGGAATATTTGACATACGCTTGCAATTATAGTTTATGAGTTATCATTTGGTTTTGCCGGCGGGTTTCTCCGCGGCCTGTTTCTTAATGGCTTCGCGGCGATCCTCGTGCGGAGAGCTCTTTGCGAGGCTCCGTGCGAGTCCGTAGAGCGCGAAAAGTTCGCCGCGCGAAGGCTGCAGACGCTGCAGGATGAGGCGCACGGACGCATCGGTCCAGCTGCGCCGCTTGTAGCGCTCGGTGAGATGATCCTGTAAAAAGCCGAGGAAGTTCTCCATCTCCCCCACGTCCGCCTTGCGCGTGCTGTCGGAAGTGTGGTATTCGCGCTTGCGGAGACCGGTTCCCGTGAGGAGACCATCGCGGCAAAGTTCGTAACAGCTCACGGATACCGCCTGGGCGAGGTTCAGGCTCATCAGACCCGGGACGGGGATTTCGCAGATAAGCGCGCAGCGTTCCACTTCATCGTCGCGGAGCCCGCAGGATTCGCGTCCGAAGACCAGCGCGACACGGCCTTCCTTGGGGAGCTTTTCCGCGAGTTTCGGAAGCGAAGTGTGCGGCTGGACGCTTTCAAAGATGCGGCGGCTGAATGCGACTGCATAATCGCAGTCAGAAAGGGCATCTTCCAGATTGTGGACGATGACCGCATTATCGAGGATTTCGCGCGAATTGTGCGCGGTGCGGTAGGATTCTTCCGGCACGTTGTCACGCCTCGGAAAAACGATGTGCAGATCGGGAATGGCGTTGCAGTGCATGGCGCGCGCGACAAACCCGATATTATGCGGATGTTCCGGTTCCACCAGAACGACACGGAATTCAATCATTGAAGCTTCCAGTTGAAATTGAGACCGCGGATCTCGTTTGTAACAAATTCATTTTCATTCACCTGCGCGCCGGCGAAAAGGAGCGCATTTTTAAGCGTCGCCGTCGCGGGGACGCGGGCGCCTTCCTGAATGACGAAATCCGAGGAACGCGCGAGGAATGCGGAATCCGAAGCAAGCGGAGAGCCGGGACAAATCCAGCGGTCCGTGCGGAGTTCTGCGAGGCGCGCGAAGCAGGCGCGCATAAGGCCATCCGGGCTTCCCATGTCTATCCACGGAGAGTCTTTCTGCGAAAGGTCCACCCAGGGAGCCTCGCCCGCTTTCGCCTTGCGTTCCCAGAAGCGGACGACATCGCGTTCCTCTCCAAAAATTTCGGAAAGGGCGTACTCCGAATACCAGGAGATTCCGGAAAACGTCGCCGGAATAACGGACGTGCCGAAGTCGAAGCGCTTGTTCACGCGGGAAAGACGACCTTCCGCATCCACGCCGATGGAATTCACTTTCGGGTAGTCCACGCCGAGGAGGGCGAACGATGCGCCGGAGTTCCGCGCGTTACTTATAAAGTTGTTCAAGTCAAAGCGGCAGTGGCAATCGGAGTTCATCACCAGGAGTTCGCCGCGGAAGCCTTCCGCATACATCCGGTGAAGCGGACCGCCTGTGCCAAGGATTTCCGGGGATTCCACCCAGACCTTGGAAAACCCGATGGACTCCGCAGCGGTTTTTAATTTATCTGCAAGATAAAAAGCATTGATGTGGAGCCTCGCTCCAAAGACTGTCCGTGCGAGTTTCGCCTGACGCGCGAGGATCGTCTCGTCAACGACGGGAACGAGGGGCTTCGGCATCTGAAGCGTGAGCGGCCGGAGGCGCGTGCCTAGCCCGGCTGCAAGTAACAGGATGGAGAGTTCCCGCGCCATCGTTTAGAGGCTCACTTCGATGCATTCCTTGCGGAACGTTCCGTTTCCGAGGAGAATGTCAATGGGGAGCTTCCTGTACTCGTATTCGTAGGGCGGATTCTTCCAGGCGAAATCCTCCGGGTAGCGGTTCCAGAGGTACTTCAAAAGTTGCACGGCCATTTCAAAGGAGCGGAACGTGTTCCTGTCGAGCACGTGAATCTGCGCGCCGCCGCAGATCTGCCCCGCGCCCTTGTGGAACGTGGGCTGAAAATAATTCTCGCGGAAATATACGCCGGGGAGATTCAGCCCGTTCATATACTTGCAGAGTCCGGGGGCGTCGATGAAAGGCGCGCCGAAGATTTCGAACGGGCGCGTCGTGCCACGGCCTTCGCTCACGTTCGTCGCTTCGAAGAGGCACATGCCCGGATAGACGACGGCGGTATCAAGCGTCGGCATGTTCGGGGACGGCATCACCCACGGGAGCCCCGTTTCATCGAACCACATTCCTTTGCGGTAACCATCCATCTCCATCACGTGAAGCACGCATCCGGGGAAACATTCGTCGCGGAAAATGCGAGCAAGTTCCCCGATCGTCTTGCCGTGGCGTATCGGGAGCGAATGTAAGCCGACGAAACTCGAATATTCAAGGTCGAGGACGGGTCCTTCCACTGCGTCGGAAATCGGATTCGGACGGTCGAGGACGACGACCGGAATCCCCAGTTTTCCGCAGGCCTTCATGCAGAGATAGAGCGTCCAGATGAACGTGTAGTAGCGCGCGCCTACGTCCTGCAGGTCAACAAACAGCACGTCGATCTTTGAGAGCATATCCGACGTAGGTTCGCGGTGCTCGCCGTAAAGGCTGTACACGGGGATTCCGAGTTCCGGGTCGGTGTAGCCCGCCCACTCGATCATATTGTCCTGCGTGTGGCCCTTGATGCCGTGCTGCGGGCCATAGAGGGCGGCGAGGTGAAAAAGATCGCCGTCGAATTCGCGGAGGCATTCGAGGGTATGGTGGAGGTTCGCATCCACGGAAGCCGGGTGGAGGAGGGCGCCAAGGCGCTTCCCGCGGAGGGAAGCTGGAAATTTTTCACGGAAACGGGAAAGGGCGAGTTGTACTGTCATTTATTTTTTCTATTTTTGAAGTCCAAATTTAAATTAAAATCAGGATAGTGATTTTATGGCTTATCTAAACAAAGTGATGCTCATCGGTAATGTCGGCAAGGACCCCGAAACCCGGGTGACTCCGAGCGGACGCAAGAAAGTTTCCTTTTCCCTCGCGACTTCGCGCCGCTACCGTGACGCGAACGGCGAAACCCGTGAAATGACCGACTGGCACAACATCGTCGGCTGGGGCAAGATCGCAGACATCATCGAATCCCTCGGCGTTCACAAGGGAATGTGCCTCTATGTGGAAGGCACGCTCACCTACCGCAGCTGGGACGACCAGGCCACAGGCCAGAAACGCTACGCGACGGACATCAACATGGACACATTCCAGCTCCTCACCCCGCGCGGCCAAGGCAGTTACAACGGCGGCCAGGGCGGCTATAATAATGCGCCCCGCCAGGCTTATGCGCCGCAGGCAGGCGCCGCGTCCCAGGCTGAAGCACAACAACAGCCTCCCGCGGCAGGGGTACAGCCCGCAGCATCGACAGCGGACGACGACCTTCCGTTCTAAAGCAATATGCAGCAAATGGACCTCATCAGCGTCGCAATCCTCTGGTGCATCGGACTGCTCGCCCTCATTCAGACGTTCAATGCCCGCGGCGCGGTGCGCGCATCGCTTTCAGGAATAGTGACCGTTCTCATTCTCATCGCCGCTGCTTTCTTCAGCTACATCAAGTACAGCGATTATAAAGAACTTGTCGTACCCGGCAGCGAACATGGGACGCTTGCAAGCGCGGTTACGCAGAGTTCCGCAATCGCTGCGCCCGGACGAGAAGCCTCCAAGGAAAACACCGTGGAGAACTACACGGCCGCGGCGGAAGAGCTCGTCGCAGACGCGCTCGATAACATCAAGGCGATCGACACATTCGAAAAGATTCCGGACGACGCTTCTGAATCCGCCCGCGAAACCGCGGAAAGCAAAGCGCTCAGCATCCGGAACCAGACCGCGAGGATCAACCAGCAGGCGGTGGAGCTCTTCCACCCCCGGAGCGTAAGCGACCTGCACACGCAGCTTGTGCGCGCCACGGAGAACCTGCGTCTTTCCGGTTATTCCCTCCACGCGTACACGACGCTCTCCGACAGTCTCAAGGAAGCGCAGTACGAGCAGTACAGCAGCCAGGCGAAGCTCGCCGAAAAGGCGCTGAACGCTTATGCGGAAAAGCTCCGCAAACTTGAATGATGATTTTTACCAACCAACACAAGGACACACTATGAGTCGCAACGTTGCCATTATGGGCGCTACCGGCGCGGTCGGGCAGGAACTCCTGTCGATCCTCGCGGAACGCAAGTTCAAGATGAATTCTCTGAAGCTCCTCGCTTCCAAGCGCAGCGCAGGCAAGAAATTTCAGTTCGAAGGCGAAACGCTCACCGTCGAAGAACTCACGCACGACTCTTTCAAAGGCATCGACCTCGTCCTTTCCTCGGCCGGAGCATCCATTTCCCAGGAATTCCTGCCGTACGCGGTCAAGGCGGGTGCCGTCTGCGTCGATAACACGAGTTTCTTCCGCATGGATCCGACCGTGCCGCTCGTCGTCCCCGAAGTGAACCCGGAGGACATCAAGCTCCACCACGGAATCATCGCGAACCCGAACTGCACGACAATCATGATGGTCGTCGTGCTGAACCCGTTCAACAAACTTTCGCACATCAAGAAGATCCACATTTCCTCTTACCAGAGCGCCTCCGGCGCAGGCGCCGTCGCGATGGAAGAACTCAAGCAGCAGTACAAGGACTTAGTCGAGACCGGCAAGACCGATCACATCAGTAAGTTTCCGCACCAGCTTGCGTACAACGTCATTCCGCAAATTGACAAAATGATGGAAAACGACTATACCAAGGAAGAGATGAAGATGTTCAACGAGACGCGCAAGATCATGCACTCCGACGTGCGCACCAGCGCGACCTGCGTCCGCGTGAGTTCGCTCCGCTCCCATTCTGAATCCGTGTGGTTCGAGACGGAACGTCCGCTCACCGTGGAAGAAGTCCGCAACGCGCTCAAGAACGCTCCGGGCGTGTTCCTCAAGGACGATCCGCAGCACTACATCTACCCGATGCCGCTCGAAAGCGCGGGCAAAGACGATGTCTACGTAGGGCGCATCCGCAAGGACCTCGCCGACGACAACAGCATCACGCTGTGGCTCACCGGCGACCAGATCCGCAAGGGCGCGGCCCTCAACGCGGTCCAGATCGCGGAAATGCTCTAAGCGTTACAAATAAATTACGAATCAGTATAAAATTCCAGTGAACCGGCTCACTGGAATTTTTGTATGGGAACTGTCGAAGCGATCCATCAAGAGCGCTGCGCTTTCTCCGCGAGCTCCCTGACTTCCGCAAGGGACAGCCCCGAGATGAGCGCGATGTCCTCTAAGGCCAGACCGTAAGGCTTCCCGAGCATCCGCAGCGCGGTCTCCCGGCCGGTTTCCGCGAGCGCTTC
>Ga0172377_10006875_pt1 | contig 11735 bp, 10 predicted proteins | sample Pumphouse3metaG_FD_119749 | JGI IMG/M metagenome (GOLD analysis project Ga0172377, IMG submission 119749) | Leachate microbial communities from a municipal landfill in Southern Ontario, Canada - Pumphouse #3 metaG | ecosystem: Engineered > Solid waste > Landfill > Unclassified | place: Canada... | reverse complement strand
GTACCTTGGTCGTTTCGACAGGTTTATCGGGTTGTAATGATGATGGAGATATCAATGTCGCGTTCAATCACGGTGTCGCGAGTGGGGATCCCCTCAGCGATCGCGTTATTATATGGACACGGATTACACCGGAAGAGAGTAGTATTTCTTCTGTAAGAGTATCTTATCAAGTTGCTACGGATGCAGCTTTTTCACATATTACGAATAGTGGTACGGCAACAGCCAATTCCTCCCAAGACTATACGGTAAAAATCGATGTTCAAAATCTTTTACCGTATACACAATATTATTATCGTTTTTGGGTTGGAAAAACCTACTCAGTGACAGGGAAGGCAAAAACACTGCCGACCGCCTCTCCGGATCAAGTTAAAATGGCAGTATTTTCATGTTCTAATTATCCTAAGGGATATTTTAATGTGTTTAGTGCTGCTGCAGCAATTGATGATTTGGATGTCACGCTCCATATTGGAGATTACATTTATGAATATGGAATGTACGTCAATGATGATTTCACTGCAAAAGTTCCGGCATATGGGACTGAAGATGCAATATCGATCGGACGTGCGCTTCCATCGGATAATAATACCGAATGTATCACGCTTAACGATTATCGTAAACGTTATGCACTTTATCATACTGATTCCGGGATGCAGGCTATACATGCCGTTTGTCCGATGATTGCAGTATGGGATGATCATGAAATCGCAAATGATGCTTATAAATCGGGTGCTGAAAATCACGATATGACAGAAGGTTCTTATGATGATCGTGTGGCTGCAGCACTTCAGGCATATTTTGAATGGATACCGATCCGTCCGGTTTCTGAGATAAAAAAAATCTATCGAACTTTTGATTTTGGAGGATTGGTATCTTTACATATGCTTGAAACACGTTTGTGTGGTCGTGATAAGCAACTGAATTATTCAGATTATTATACTCCTGCATTTGATTCAGCGGCATTTGTAGCTGATTTGACTTCTCCTGCTCGATCAATGATAGGCAGTGAAGAGCTTGCATGGCTTCAAGGTACATTGGCTACATCCAGTGCGACTTGGCAGGTTATCGGTCAGCAGGTTTTGATGGGAAAAATGAATCTTCCTGCAGAAATATTGGGCTCAGTCGCCGTACTTCAAAGTGATAGTGCATCAGATGCAGAAAAAGCAGCTGCAATGAGTGCCGTTAATACATCAATTACAGAATTGACCCAGATTAAAGTACGAATATCGATGGGAGATCCGACAGTAACGTCGGAAGAAGCGGCACGCGTGAATACGGTGCTACCTTATAATCTTGATGCATGGGACGGTTATTATTATGAGCGTGAAGTTATTTATGCATCTGTACGAGGGTTGGACAAAAATTTAGTAGTTTTAGCCGGGGATACTCATAATGGATGGGCAAGTAATCTTAAAGATAGTAGTGGTAATCAAATCGGGGTAGAATTTGCGACTTCATCAGTTTCTTCACCGGGAATGGAAGAATACCTTGCTATTACATCGACGGGTATGGCACAGCAACTTGAAGCAGCATTGACAATCTTGGTCGATGATTTGGAATATGCTAATTTGAACAACCGAGGATTTTTAGTCGTTACATTTACTGCAGAGAAGGCAGAAGCACAGTGGAAATATGTTGATTCGATCAGTTCAACGACGTACAATCTTTTGACTGATCGGGAAACAACATATCAAGTGTTCCCAGGAAGTGAAAATAGAACGTTAGTCAGGATTTAGCAACTGATGACATTGATGCAGTCTTGCGCTTTCGGGACGAGGCAGAGAAAACTGTAGGCTTCGTTGCCGAGCGTTTCGTAGCTGTGGGGAACTCCTGCCGGAATCAAAAGGACGTCTCCCGCTCCCGCTTCGATGGTTTTATCGCCGATCACTACTTTCGCACGTCCGCTGATGACGTATTGTTCGTGTTCAACCGTATTGGTGTGCAGGGGCATATGCCCTCCCGCATCGATGGTGAAATTACGCATCGCGAAGTTGGGAGACTCCTCAGGAGAGAGGAGCATTTTCATACTGACTCCTTTGCCCGCTTTTTGGGGAGCAGCTTCAATCGCATCGATCTGTTTGTGCAAAAACATCTATAACCTCGTTCTTGAAATAGCGTACAGTAACATACAAATCTTAAAAAATCACTGCTCTTTGATCGAGAGATACGCGATGATGAGGAGGATCGAATAGACCCCCATCAGTAAAAAACCGATCCCTAAAATCATCGTCGCAAGGCTGATCAGATAGAGCCAGGCTGCCACGGTGAACATCGGAGCGTCATACGTCTGTGCGATACCGTTAAGGGCGCTGAACATCGCAATGACCGAATAAATGCCCGCTGCGGCGGCGAGCAGAAGCATCATCAGCGTCCCTATGCCCATCCCCGTAAATCCGGCGAAGAAAAAACCGAAACTTCCGATCCATGCACTTGTAAGCAATCCGATGGCGGCGATACCGGCGACGAATGCCTTGACCTTGTACCAAAAAAAGCTCATTTCCCCTTTATACAGTGCCAGCCGATAGACTCCGTAAAGTTCCAGTGCAAACCCCGTAATTCCCAGCAGGGAGGACGCGGTACTAAAGAGCGAGAGGAACGCTCCGAACGCTGCAATAAACGCTCCCGTCTTAAGTTCTGAAGGTTCATTCTGGAGATTGGCCGGATTGGCTTGAGGTTCGCTTTCGAGGGTGTATATCTCTTTTGCCGAGGACTCTTCGGGGATAAAATCGACCTTCGCCCCGTTTTTGAGAAGGGCATTTTTCACATCCTCTTCCCCAAATCGGTAGCGCAACCCGTCTTCGCCTAAAATGATTCCCTCCCCTTCGCTGAAGTGTAATACCGTCCCCTTCATTGAGTCCTCCTTGCTTTGTGTCTTCAAAGTATAGCAATAAGCAGGTTCGGTATAGTAAACAAACGGTGTCGAAAAAGCGTGCATCAAAAATGCATACGGGGGGACAACCATGACAAAGGATAACGATGAATCCCCAAAGCGCCAAACGTTCATTAGCCCATCTTTGCGAACGAAAAGTTCCCGTATTTTTATGGGGTCCTCCCGGGATCGGAAAATCCTCGATCGTCGCACAGATCGCGAAAGAAAAAAATATCGCGTTTATCGATTTGCGTCTTTCGCTGCTCGATCCGACCGACTTGCGCGGGATACCGTTTTTCAATGCGGAAAATCACGAGGCGATCTGGGCGCCGCCGTCGTTTTTGCCGAATTCCGATCAGAGCGAGGGGATTTTGTTTCTCGATGAGCTCAACACCGCTGCACCGATGGTACAGGCCTCGGCCTATCAACTGATTCTGGATCGTAAAATCGGTGAGTACCGTCTTCCGGACGGATGGGCTATCGTCGCGGCGGGAAACCGTGAAAGCGACCGAGGAGTCGTCTTTCGGATGGCGTCACCGCTGGCAAATCGATTTGTCCATCTGGAGATGGAAGCGAGCGTCGAGGACTGGCGCAGCTGGGCGATCGGATCGCAGATCGATCCCTCCATCGTCGCATTCATCGCCCACCGTCCCGATGCTTTGTTCACCTTCGATACGAAAAACGAGAACCGTTCGTTCGCTACGCCGCGCACATGGGCGTATGTCAACGAGATCATCGCTTCCGAACCCGAAGCGGATTTGATTTTGCCGCTGGTCGCAGGAGCGATCGGCGAAGAACTTGCCGCGGCGTATCTGGGATTTAAAATGATGGCCGATCATCTCCCCGATCTCGACGCGATCATCGACGGTACCAGCAATGAAGTCCCTGAAGACCCTTCGGCGCTTCATCTGCTCAGTTCGGCACTGACGATGCGGATCAACGATCATACCGGATCGAAAAAACTGAATAATCTTGTCGCCTATACCCTCAATCTGCCGGGAGAGTTTGCGGTTATGATTATTCAGGATTTACGCTCACGCGGGATCGAACTGGATCATATCGACAGCTGGCCGCTGTGGATGCGCAAGTTTAACGCGTTGATGCGCTAAGGTAAAATCGTGAATCCTGAACAGCTTCTTCTCAAAGCCAAAACCCATCTGACAATGAAGCACCCTTATTTTGGGATGCTTGCGTCCAGATTGCGTCACGAACCTGGAAAAGGGGTTTCCGGATACGCCAGCAACGGGGTGCGGTTTTTGTATAATCCCGCCTATATCGAGAAGCGGACGATAGAGGAAGTGATGTTTATTTTGACCAACTGTGTCATGCACCACGTCCTCTCGCACCAGCAGCGCCGCCTGAACCGCCGCGGCTCGCTATGGCAGCTTGCAACCGATTATGCAATCAATAACCTGCTGCATCAAAACGGTTTGGTGATCCCGCAGGGGGCGAACTTTAATACAGAATTCAAGGGGATGTACGCCGAGGAGATTTACGATCTGCTCAAAGAACAGTACGGTCTCAGTCTTTCGGAGGATGCCTTCGGACACGACGACCAGCGCAGCCCCGATACTATGGCGATGGGGGATGTTCCCGAAGAAGAGGGAGGAGAGCCTTTCAGCGCGAACGACGGCACAATCGATGAAGGGCTCGATCCGCAGAGCGAATCGCAATGGCAGTACGCCGCATCGGTTGCCAAAGAGGTGGCGCAGCGCAAAGGATCGATGCCGACCGGCATGGATCGCCTGGGGAAACGTGCAATCCCCAGCGGAGTGGATTGGCGTTTTGAATTGTACAATGCGATCAATCGGCACATGCGCAACAATTACGCCTTTATGCCGCCGAATAAAAAACATATCTATCGGGGGATCGCTTTACCCTCGCTTGCAAGCGATACTCTGAGCTTATGCGTGGCTATCGATACGTCCGGTTCGATCAATGACGAACTGTTGGGGTTGTTTATGGAGGAGTTCAAGTCGATTATGAACAATTTTCCTGCCGTGAAGATCGAATTGATCACCGCGGATGCCAAAGTCCATAACCATTATACGTTTCAGGGGGGTGAGAGACTCGATTTTTCGCTAAAAGGGGGAGGCGGGACCGATTTTCGCCCTGTATTCGATTACATCGATGCCAACCTTCCGATGACGACGATGCTCCTTTATTTTACCGACGGAGAGGGGCGTTTTCCTCGGATTCCACCGGCATATGAAGTGCTTTGGGCCCTTTCGGGACCGGCAAAAACCCCTTTCGGAAGAGCCTTGGCTCTCTTCGCATAACTTTTTACCGGGCGTAGCGAAGCAACTGCCCTTTAAACGGAAGGGTGAGATAGTCGGTATGTACCGGTTTGCTTTGGGTATGGGAGAAGTCGAGACCAACCATCTTTTTACTGAAATTGGAGTGGTTCCCGCGACCGGGATCGACAATAATCACTTCGCACGACGCTTTGGTATGGCGATCGATAAATCCAGCCAAAAGCTCAACGTGATCTCTTTCGTATAACAGATCGCTGCCGATGATAAGATCGAATTCGCCGAGAGAGTCTTGCACGTCTCCCCATCCCGCACGGATAAACGGGATGATTTCATCGTCGTTGATACGGGCATTTTCGATCAAAAAACGCTCCGCTTCGGGATGGTAGTCGGTGGCGGTGATATCGGCGGAGCGGTGATTTAGCACGAGGCTCGCCAATCCGATTCCGCATCCTACTTCCAATATTCGTTTGCCCTCGATATCGAAATCACTCATCAGATGGGCAAGAATTTTGCCTGAGTCCCAGATCACTCCGAACAGCGGCCATGATGCGGAAGATATCCCCAGCTTTTGGGCTTTATCGTCTGTATCGGAATATTGTTGGGTGTCTCTGAGGGTTCGGACATGGATATCGTCGTCTAAAAAATCGAGCGTCTGGTAGCGAAAGCGTAAGGAGGACATAATACTCTTCGCTTAAACGCGAAGATTCAACCATGAGGGGGGATTATCGAAGCAGAGTTCACTTTCGTGCCAATCGGTTTTTTCACTGTTTCGGGCGTGTAACTGACCCCCGATGAGGGTATATTGCAGTCCTGTGACGGTACTGATCAGTTTTTTCCCCTCTTTTAATGCGCTTAAAACGGCTTCTTTGCTTTCCATGGTTTTTTCCTTTAATCGGCTCGGAAAAACACCTTCAGGTGTCTTAGTAGAACGATATAATGACGGACACCACGGTATCCGTCGAGGAGATTAGAGAATTGTAACGTTCTCTGCTTGAGGACCTTTTTCACCTTCACCGATAGAGAAAGTAACTTTTTGTCCTTCTTCAAGACTTACACGGCCGTAACCTGTGTTGTTGATTTGACGGAAATGTACGAATACATCTTTACCGCCGTTGTCTTGTTGGATAAATCCAAAACCTTTTTCACTGTTGAACCATTTGACTGTTCCGTTAACTTGATTTGCCATAGCAATTCCTTTGGGTTGTAATACACCTCATTGCTGAAGTGGTCGAAGTATAAAGTGGAGTATTCTAAGGGCGGGTCGTACTGCTAACGGAAGTCATCAATAAAAAGCAAGCCAAAGATGAAACTCTAAATCATCTTTCAATAGCTGAAGTATACCTGAAAAAATCCTTAAAAGCAAGAAAAAATACATTTTAAGAATTTTGCTTTGAAAAAGCAAGCTTCAGCGCCACAGCGGCTAGCGTAGCCGGAGGGATTTTATTCCTGCGGCGTTTAGACTTTTGACTGGACCGTGATTTTCGTCGCTTCGAAAAGCTCCGCCGCTTTTTGGATCATCGGCTCTTTGAGGACATCGCTGCCGTCAAACTCTTTGACGCTGGTTTCGTCGCACTGGCTGACACAGCTTCCGACGCCGATCTCGGCCTCTTCGACCATCGAAGCGCTTTCGTCGAGAGGTTCGCTAGGCTCTACACTCGGTTTCGCTTTTTCCGTACTCGCTTCTTCGGGAGTTTTGGTGCACCCTTGCGATTTGATCTGAGTATCGATACCGTAGACTTCACGGACGAACTGACGGATGATGCCGAAACTGTTTTTGAGGAGCTCTTTTTCCTCTCCCTCGGCACAGCTTTCCCAAGTCAAGGTATTCTCTTCATAGGAGAGAAAAGTGACATTGTTCTTAAAGCATGTTCCCAGCTCCAGGCTCCGGTCGTTGATTTTTTCACACAGTATCTCAAACGGAGATTTGGATGGAGCGGTCGGCATGACATGCACGGTTTGGCTTTGCGGTTCGCTTACCATTTCCGGTGTTTTGGTTTGAGGATGCGAGACTCGTGATTCGAGCGATTCGATCATCTCGTCGATCTCTTTGATCTTCAGCGCTTCGATCATTTTAAAAAGGGCCAGGCTGACGATAAAGCCGCCGTCGGCATTGATGGCGAAGAGGGTTTTGGAATCGCTGAGAATGCGGAAAAAACGTTCGATAACGAGCGGACTGAAACGGTGATCCCCCTCATAAAGCCGTTCTTTCAGATAGGCGATGATCTCATCGATCACCATCTCGGATTCGTACGCTTCGAGCTCCTGAATCATCTGCGTGAGGGTGTGACGGTCTTTGGCGAAGACGGCATCAAAAAGGCGGCTGATGTAATCGGGATCGAGAAGGCCGAGCATATCGGCGATGGTTTTGACATCGACGTACCCTTTGGAATAGATGATCGCCTGATCGAGCAGTGTCAGCGTATCGCGCAGAGAACCCGAGCCGCTGCGGGCGAGGATGTCGAGCGCTTCGTTTTGATATTCGATATTTTCCAAGTGGAGAATATGGCTAAGATGGTGGACGATATTGGGATGGCTGATCCGTTTAAACCGAAAGTGCTGGGTACGGCTCAAAATGGTCGGCGGGAGCTTCAGAGGATCGGTCGTCGCGAGGATGAATTTGACGTATTCAGGCGGCTCTTCGAGGGTTTTTAACAAGGCGTTATGGGCCTCTTTTGTGAGCATATGTACTTCGTCGATGATGAAAATTTTAACTTTGGCGCTGGCCGGACGGTATTTGGTATGTTCGATGAGATCGCGGATATCATCGATTTTGCGGCTGGACGCGGCGTCCATTTCGATGATGTCGATGTGGCGACCTTCGTTAGCCATGACACAGTGACTGCAAACGTCGCACGGTGCGGAAGTGGGACCGTTTTCACAAATCAGGGATTTGGCAAAAATCCGTGCGGTCGAAGTTTTTCCCGAACCGCGAAGACCCGAGAAAAGATAGGCATGAGACAATCGGCCCGAATCGAGGGCGAGCGAAAGAGTTTGAGAGATGCTCTCCTGCCCGATGAGCTCTTCGAAGCGTCGAGGACGATATTTAAGTGCTAAAACTTCGGATGTGCTCAATGGGAACCTCTCTAATTTTGAGTGATAGAGTTTAACATGCTTAGGCTAAATTTAGCCACTCTTTGGCAACGCGTCGCAGCCCTTCGGGATTTTCCGAGGCGAAAAATTTGAGTTCGGTATGTTCGAATCGACGGCTGAAATCGTAATGGCTTTGCAAATATTCGACGATTGCCTCTCCTGAGTGGATCAGAGTACTTTTTCCTTCGAAATACGCATCGATTGCTTTGGCGACCAACGGGAAATGGGTACATCCGAGAATAACGGCGTCGGGTGCTTTCTCCAAATCACCGAAATAGTGGTGGAGGGCACTTTGGAGCACTTCCCCCTCGTATAACCCCTCTTCGACGATCGGAACGAGCAAGCCGGTCGCTTTGGCGGTCAGGCGTTCATAACCCAAAAGGTTGAGACCTTTTTCATAAGCGCCTGATTTAACGGTTGCTTTTGTCCCGAGGATCAGGATATCGGCTTGGGTCGAAGGAACGGCATTTTTAAGGGCCAAAACACCCGGATCGACTACACCGATAACATCGCAATTGCTGTGCAGCCTCATTTCATCCAGGGCGTAGGCGCTGACGGTATTGCAGGCGGTGATGAGTAGATCGATTTCGAAGTTTTTGAAAAATTCGATCGCTTCGAGGGAATAGCGGATAATAGTGTTCGGGTCTTTGACCCCGTATGGGACACGGGCGGTATCGCCGAAGTAGATGATCTCTTCGAAGAGTTTATGCTCCAGCAACGATTTTACGACGCTTAAGCCTCCGACACCGCTATCAAAGACACCGACTCTCATCTTATTTGGTCGACTCATTCATGCTGTCGAGGAATTCGATATTGGATTTGCTTTTGAGCATCGTGTTGTAGAGGAAGCGGAGGGCTTCGACCTCGTCTTCTTGTTTATGCAGCATTGAACGAAGAACGAATACTTTTTGAAGCACTTCCGGTCCGAGAAGAAGCTCTTCTTTTCGGGTTCCCGATTTGAGAATATCGATCGCCGGGAAGATACGGCGGTCAGAAATTTTGCGGCTGAGGACGATTTCGGAGTTCCCGGTCCCTTTGAACTCTTCGAAAATAACCTCGTCCATACGGCTTCCCGTCTCGACGAGAGCGGTGGCGATGATCGTCAAGCTTCCGCCGTTTTCGATGTTACGCGCCGCACCGAAGAACCGCTTGGGTTTGTGCAGGGCGTTGGCGTCAACCCCCCCTGAGAGGACTTTACCGCTGGATGGGGTTACCGTATTGTACGCACGGGCGAGACGGGTGATCGAGTCGAGGAGAATAACGACGTCTTTGCCGAGCTCGACACGCCGTTTTGCCCGCTCGATCACCATTTCGGCGACTTTAACGTGGTTTTTGGCCGGTTCGTCGAAGGTAGAGCTGTAGACTTCGCCTTTGACGGAGCGCTCCATGTCGGTAACCTCTTCGGGGCGTTCGTCGACGAGAAGAACCATCAGTTCCACTTCGGGATGATTGTTGGTTACGCCGTGCGCGATCTCTTTCATCAATTCTGTTTTTCCCGATCGCGGAGGTGCGACGATGAGTCCGCGCTGCCCTTTTCCGATAGGGGCGAAGAGATCCATCATCCGTCCGGTCAGTTTGGTCGGCTGGTATTCGAGTTTGAGTTGTTCAAGGGCATACAGCGGGGTAAGATTTTCGAAGAGAGGACGTTTCTTGGACTCTTCAGGAGGGAGATAGTTGATCGCTTCGACTTTGAGCAGGGCATAATAGCGTTCCTGATCTTTCGGTGCCCGTACCTGTCCGGTAACGATATCCCCGTTACGCAGAGCAAAACGGCGGATTTGGGTACTGGAAACATAGGCGTCATGCAATGAATCGCTGAAACTTTGATCGACGGCGCGTAAAAATCCGTAACCGTCCTGCATAATCTCCAAAATTCCGGTGAAAAGGATGAATCCCCCCTGTTGCACCTGAGTTTTAAGAATTTCGAAAATCAAATCTTGACGTTTGAGTTCGTTGGGGTCTTCGATATTTAAAGAGGTCGCTATTTCAAGAAGATCTTCGAGTTTTTTCGTACGGAGAGCCTCAATCGTAAATCCGTCAACAGGGATGTGGGTACGATTTTTAGAGTTATTTTTCGGAGTTTTTGCGGTGGTATCGCTCATTCTGATAATGCCTTAGGGTAGAGTGGATTTTTATGTAGTACGCGAGATATGCAGTCAGTTTGTCATTGTGTTTCCCGCATTATAAACTATCCATGACAACGTTGTCAAGAAAAAGCCGTTTCAGAAAGAATTTAGGAAGGTTTCGGGATTATAAAAAACTATAAGAAATGGTAATTTTATTATGAGGTGGAAACGCGCAGTGGGTTGGATTAAACAATTTTCGATTCGGACTATTTTAAAAGGTATTATGGTGCTTATAGGGCTTTTGCTGATCGCCAGTATGGCGAGCAATTATCGATCGGCGGGAAATGTCGAAGCGATGCTGCAAAGCCAAAGCAACGAAACGATACCGAGAACGTTGCGATTTATAAATCTGAAAATCAACGTGATTCAGATACAGCAGTGGTTAACCGATATTTCGGCGACGCGGGGCGAACCCGGCTTCGATGACGGATTGAAAGAGGCTGAAGAGTATTACCGCCAAGCAAATGAGGATATCGAGACCCTGATCGCCTCCGAGCAGGATAATCCCAAAATGAGGGAAGAACTCGTACAATTTAAAGCTGATTTATCCGAGTATTACGCAATCGGCCAAAAAATGGCGCAAGCATATATCAACGGAGGTCCCGCTTCGGGAAATCCCTGGATGGAAAAACTTGACCCTTATGCTGAAGTGCTCGCAAAAAGACTGGATGAATGGAGTTCTCTCAATGTTAAATCGCTGGAAGCATCTTCGCAACAAATTACCGATGTTTCGGAATCGGCAAAGACAACGAACTTTATCCTCTCTTTAGCGGTCTTTGTTTCGGTCGTCATCGGTTTTGGCGTCATCGCTTTAATTCTGGACGGTATCAAGCATCTGATCACCCAAATCAATTGTTTAGCCGATTTGGATCTCGGAAAACCGCTGGGAATCGAAGGCAAAAACGAAATATCGCAGATTGCGTCGAGTCTGGAATCGGTGCGTCGGCAATTAGGAAGTTTTATCCAAAATACGAAAAGCACCTCGAATGAAAACGCTTCGGTAGCGAAGCAGTTGTCGGTCAGTTCTCTCGAAGTAGGCAAAACGGTCGAACAAACTCTCAGCGCTATCGATCAGGTCGCCCGGAAAAGTGAAGAGATCAATCACGATATTCATGATGTTATCGAACAGGTTAACCGTAATAAAATGCACATTTCCGAAGCCGGAAACGCGCTTGGCAATACAACGGCAAAAATTACGGCATTGACGGCAGAAGTTCAAAAAAATGCCCAGATAGAAAATGAGATGGCGGTGCGGATCGAGCATTTGAGTAACGATACCAAGCAGGTCAAAGAGGTTTTAAATGTGATTTCCGAAATCGCCGAACAGACTAACCTCTTAGCACTGAATGCCGCGATTGAAGCGGCACGTGCTGGAGAACACGGGCGCGGATTTGCCGT
>Ga0172377_10006872_pt1 | contig 11737 bp, 9 predicted proteins | sample Pumphouse3metaG_FD_119749 | JGI IMG/M metagenome (GOLD analysis project Ga0172377, IMG submission 119749) | Leachate microbial communities from a municipal landfill in Southern Ontario, Canada - Pumphouse #3 metaG | ecosystem: Engineered > Solid waste > Landfill > Unclassified | place: Canada... | reverse complement strand
TTTCAAAATGCCTATTTTGATGAATTTAGACCTGGAATTTATGTGGACATTGTAACGGGAGAACCGCTTTTTGTTTCTGCTGATAAGTTTGAATCAGGTTGTGGTTGGCCTAGTTTTTCGAAACCTATTGATACCTCCATTATTGCTGAACGTGATGATAATTCGTATGGTAGAAATCGTATTGAAGTGCGTAGTGTCGCGGGCGACTCACATTTAGGACATGTGTTTACAGATGGTCCTTCTGAAGCTGGAGGATTGCGCTATTGTATTAATAGTGCAGCGTTACGTTTTATTCCTAAAGAAAATATGGTAGCTGAAGGCTATGTTGAGTATCTTTATCTTGTAGAGGATAAGTAATTTAAATCTTGATTCGCTTTACATAAAAAAGTCCATTGTCGTTTCGGCAATGGACTTTTTATATTTACAATAAGCGTTTATAAACGGAGTTTGAGACCCGCAAAAACTGTATCGAGTTTGAAATTAAATACGGCATTCATTTCGCCAGCCATACAAAGTCCACAATCGTTGCAAATGCCTAACTCTTCGCCAGCACAGATACTGTGTGTACCATCAACATAAATGAAATTTGTTACCCAACAACGACGTTTGAATTGGTTATGTTTCATTAGTTTTAACCCTGAAACACTATTCATAATGGGGTAACCTGCTTTTTTCATTGCTATCACTTTGTCGATGACTGCTAAACGAGTTTCTTTAGTTGTCATCAGATTCTCGGCACCTGGAAATGGTGTGTAGAAATTGATAGCAATACTTTCGATAGCAGGATTGTTTTTAGCATATTCAATGGTTTGTTCAACGCTCGTGTAGTTTAGTTTATTAACCACCATATTGATACTCAGATGTGGATGATTGGCGGATGCAATATTAGCTTCGAGTCGTTTAAAAGTGCCTTTCCCGCGAATTTCTTCATGAAAATCGCCATAACCATCAAGGCTTACCCAAATACTGTCGGCATGACTGCCTGTGAATGGTAATTGCGCATTGGTAGTGATGGTAGCCGAGAAAAATCCTATTTCTTTTGCTAAGTCAATTAAATCGTTGATGCGGTAATTGCCGTCACGCCAAATCATAACTTCGCCACCTTCTAAATCTACAAATCGTGAGCCTTGATTATAAGCATATTGTAGTTGTTTGCGCACTTCTTCGTAACTGAATTCGTGTGGATTAGTTTTATTATAGACACTACAATGTTTGCATTCGAGGTTGCATCTGTCCGAAATAAAGAGTACGGTTTGTAAGGGACGTTTACGACCTAATATACGAGCTTTAAAGAACCACCAACCGAGGTATATAAATTGTTTTATTTTTTTCATAGTTTTAATGGATTAAATGAAAATTAAAATGAGATTGATTGCTGCTAAAATGAGACAAAAAAAGGTTACTAAATTGCGAGCGATTAACCAACGAAGCATAAACCAATCGATGCCAATTTCACGGTATTTATCGAATTTGCCCATTGGCCCCATCCAAGGTTTTAATTTGATGTCAACGGTTTTGTGATTCACAAATTGAGTAAGTGAATTGACCAAATAAATAGCCATTGGTAAAAGTATCAAAATACTTAAATAAGCCCAATGAAGAAGATCTGATGCAACACCAATGATAATGATAACGAATGGTAATAAATTAAAAATGCCTGAAAAGAATAGGATGAGTTTTGGTTTAGCTAATAGACGAGCAAATGTCATTTTGCCAACTTTCTCGTCCGGAATGGCATCCATAATTGAATGTGAATAGACAATATTGGTCACCAGTAAGCCAACAGGTACACTAACTAGAACGATGGTCGCATTAAATACGCCAGCGGCTGCATATTGCATACCAATCATGAGTAAAGGGCCAAACATCAATCCAATAACGAGTTCTCCGTAACCGTGATAACACAAACGAAATGGCCAACCCGAATAGGAAATACCCAAGAAGCCGCCAATTAATGCGATATAAAGAATGTTGATGCCTCTGAAATACAAAATAACAGCGCCACAAATGCTAGCGATAAGCAGAAAAGCTAGAATAGCACCAGCTAGTTGTTTCACAGTGGCTTCTCCTGATGTGAGGTAAGGATATTTTGCAATTCTTGCACGCATACCTTCGGCGGCCATTTCATTACGATTCTCGCCACTTTTGACTTTATAATCAAAATAATCGTCAGCTAAATTCATGCTTAAATGGGCACAGATAATACCTAATAATGCCACGAGCCCGAGCCACCACGAAAAATCGGAGTGTGTGCCAGCCATAGCTAACGCAAGTAAAGCTGGTAAAACACTTTGTGGTAGAGCTATGTGGCGTGCATTGTTAATCCAAAAACCTATTTTATTCATAAAGTCATTGTAAGGATAGTTCAAGATGCAAAGATACAACGTTTCGGGCGAATCCCAAATATAGGAGATGTTCTATTCTGGCAGTTTTGTCTTTTATGAAAAAAAACTTACCTTTGTAGGTTAATTGGAGTTTCAGAAACATACTTTTTGTGTTTCATCTTTTGCCTATTATAAAAGTTTATATATACTATTCGTATGGAAAATACTTTGTTTATTTACAATACATTAACACGTAAAAAAGAGGAATTTAAAGCGTTACATGCACCAAATGTGGGTCTTTATGTGTGCGGTCCAACAGTTTATGGTGATGGCCATTTAGGTCATGCGCGTCCAGCTATTACGTTTGATGTTTTGTTTCGCTATCTTACACACCTTGGTTACAAAGTGCGTTATGTACGCAATATTACTGATGTGGGACATTTGGAGCATGATGCCGATGACGGCGAAGATAAAATAGCTAAAAAAGCACGTCTCGAAAAATTGGAACCCATGGAAGTGGTGCAACATTATTTGTTGCGTTATCACAAAGCTATGGAGCGACTCAACGTGTTACCACCAAGTATTGAGCCACACGCTTCGGGACATATTATTGAACAAATAGAATTTGTAAAGAAAATTCTAGATGCTGGTTATGCTTATGAAAGTGAAGGCTCTATCTATTTCGATGTGGAAAAATACAATACAAAATTTCATTACGGAAAGTTATCTGGGCGTAATATCGATGATATGCTTGAAGCCACGCGTACGCTGGATGGACAAAGTGAAAAACGTCGTAGTGTTGATTTCGCTTTGTGGAAAAAAGCATCTCCCGAACATATCATGCATTGGCCTTCTCCTTGGAGCGAAGGCTTTCCTGGTTGGCACCTTGAGTGTTCGGCTATGGGTACTAAATATTTGGGTGAAGAGTTTGATATTCACGGTGGAGGTATGGATTTGATGTTTCCCCATCATGAGTGCGAAATTGCACAAAGTTGCGCGGCTCTTGGTCATGAAACGGTTAAATATTGGATGCACAACAATATGATTACTATTAACGGCCAAAAAATGGGTAAATCGTTGGGTAATTTTATTACGCTTGATGATTTTTTTACGGGTAATCATCCATTGCTCACGCAACCGTTTTCACCTATGACTATTCGTTTCTTTATTTTACAAGCGCATTATCGGAGTACAGTCGATTTTAGTAGCGAAGCTTTAGTGGCTAGCGAAAAAGGGTTGGCTCGCTTGATGGAAGCTTATACGCGTTTGCATAAATTGACCGCATCAGCTACTTCTACGGTTGAAACTGCAGGTTTGCGCGAAAAATGTGAAGCGGCTATGTGTGACGATTTGAATACACCAATTGTGATTTCACATCTCTTTGATGCTTCAAAGGCGATCAATACGGTTCATGATGGTAAAGGTACCATTTCTGAAACCGATTTGGCCGAATTGAAAGATGTTTTCAAGGTTTTTATTGAAACGATATTAGGTCTTCAAACTGAGGAGTCGACGGGCGAAAGTAACGACGCTTACAAAAAGGCCATCGATTTATTGTTGCAAATGCGCCTTGATGCGAAACAGAACAAAGATTGGGCTACTTCGGATAAAATTCGTAATGAACTGACCGCAATGGGTTTTACTATTAAAGATACGAAAGATGGCTTTGAGTGGAATTTATAACTTGTTATTTTGAAAAAAATCCTCACATATTGTCTCCTCTTGCTTGCAGTTTCCCTGTGGGCTGAAATTCCTGCGGGTTATTACGACACAACACAAGGCAAAAATCAAGGTGAATTAAAAACGGCTTTATACGAAATTATTCGTTATGCTGATGTGCTCAATTATGGAAGTGGCGCAGGTGCAACTTGGTCTGGCTTTCCACTTACGGATGCATGTGCAGATGGTACTGTGTGGGATATGTATTCCAATCAAATCTACCAGTTTGATGGTGTTAATTCTGTTAGTGGAATGAATATTGAACATTCGCTCCCAAAAAGTTGGTGGGGAGGTACCGTGAATCAAGCTTATAAAGATTTACACCATTTAAATCCTTCAGATGCCGCTGCTAATATTCAAAAAAGCAATTGGACCATGGGCGTGGTGGATGGTGAAGTTTTGTTTGATAATGGTGTTATTAAGCGTGGTCGTTCATTTCTACGTGACCCTGCGAATTCTATTATTGTGTGGGAACCAGCTGATGAGTATAAAGGTGATTTTGCTCGTATTTATATGTACATGGTGACTTGTTATGAATATTTTTCGCCTAATGATGCCTGGACGTCTGATGCGTCGATGCAACTAAACGTGAATAATTACGATACGTATCCCTTATTTCAGGACTGGACTTCCAATTTGTTGTTGGCATGGAATCGTGCTGACCCTGTTAGTACGAAAGAACTGAAGAGAAACGAAGCTGTTTATAATATTCAGGGGAATAGAAATCCTTTTATTGATTGTCCGTTATTAGCGGAATATATTTGGGGAAACAAAAAGGATGAAACTTTTTCTACCGCTCTGATTACGGGGCAACCTTATATAACTTCGCCTATTACTGGAAAACAGTTTGTGTTTTCAGGTGATAAATTAGGCGTGTTACAGTCCTTAAATATCCCAATAAGCGGTTACAATATTACCCAATCAGTCTCTGTAAAATTATTTGGGGCATCCGCATCTAAGTTTACCTTATCTCGTTCTTCTTTGTCATCTGCTGATGTGTTGGCGGGAACATCGTTGCTGGTTACTTATAATTCACCTATCATGTCCCAAGATACGGTAGAATTACAATGTTATAGTGAAGAACTTTTGGATACGGTTCGTGTTAGATTAACCGCAGAAGCCTTTGATACTTTTCGTTTACTTGATCCTGTGATTGAAGATCAGAGTTTTACAGTACGTTGGGAGGCTTCATTTGATGCGCTAACATATAAAGTATCGGTTTTTACTATGAGTAATGTGGGAGAAAAGGCTTGGGTTGCCACAATAAATGAAGATTTCGTTAATACGCCAAACCTTCCACTTAATTGGACAGAAACGGGTTATGTTTCTAAAAATCAATTGAGCGAAATACGATTGGCTTCTGGGAGTACTCAGGGTTCTATTATTTCTCCTCTGATTGAAATAGGTGATAGTGCTCAAATCTTGGTGCGTGCTAAGCAATACAATACCGATAATGGTGCTCCGTTGACTATTTCGTGTAATGATGTGATTGTTGGTACATTTGTAACTACAGTTGATTATCAGACTTTCAAACTTAAAATAGATGCGTCAGCCTATTCTTCTGCGATATTTAAATTTGCTGCGGGTGCAGGAAAACGTGTTATTATTGATTCTGTACAAATTAATTCGTATGAAACGATTGAAAGCTGCGTGTTGTTAGGAACTTATCCACAAGAAGAGACAAGTTTGAATCATCAAGTCATCGATTTGCAAAAGGGTGATACGTATTATTATACCGTTCAACCTCAAGGAGGTTTGAATACGGCTATTTATGGTCCGATAGAAGTTGTTACTGGTGCCACTGCAGTACCTAATTTACCTATTTCAACCGTAAAATGGCAGGTGACTTCAAATGGCTTACTACTCGAAAATTTAGAACCTCAATCGACGGTGTCTGTGTTCGATGCTCTTGGACGTGTGTGGTATAGTACGGCTAAAACTACTTCTGATGAGCTACAAATTCCATTGTCTAGTCAAGGTGTTTTCATTTTGCGTATTAACAATGATGCCCCTATTAAAATACTGAAAAGCATATGAAATACGCTTATGTTCTAATGGGATTTTTACTTGTACTTTGTATGAGTTGTGACACACCTCAAAGTGAATCTCAAGATGGAGGTTCGTTTACGTATAATGGTTCAACTTATGCACTTAAGAGCGCTCGCTTACAGCATTATCAGGATAGTATAAGTGCTGATAATCGGTTGCAGTTAGTGTTATGTTCTCCTACGATGTCATTTGCTAATGGTAAATTATCAGGTTATGGTGAGTTGTTATGCATCACGTTTTCAATAGAATCATCCGATTTATTACCAAACATTTATAATATCTCTGATAGTCTTATCATTGCGTCTGAATCCTATTATTTACATATCTCAAGTGATAAAACAGACACTATAAAAAACTATTTGGTGAATGGTTCAATAGATGTTTGTGATACCGAGGAGGGCCAAAAATATTATTTTAATTTTGGTGGGGATGTTAGTATACAAGGTTCTTATGAAGGTACCGTAACTTATAGTAATGATGTTGATGGTAATCAAGTTGGTTCGTTGGTTATTGGCGATTCCATCATTCCGTTACAAAAGGGTGATTTGATGTTGTGGGGACCTGTTTTCTCTGAGCAACTATATTATTATGAGTTTTATTTTTATTCATGTAATATGCGTTACGATGATTCGGGAACCATCAAACAAGGCATCATGTTTGTGGTGGGTTTACAATCACAAAATGCGATAATGCCAACAGAAGGTGTGTATCCTATCAATCGGCAAAGTGTGAATCAAACAGCGCTTTATGGGCATAAAAGTGGTGATGCTAATTGGGGTACTTATTGGGTAGAATATTTGTCATCCACGGCTCAGACGAAAGCTTATGTGATGCGCGATACTGTGGCATTTTCAAGAACTGGTGATACGTATGAATTTACATTTCATTGCATAGATCAACTCAATAATGTGATGACGGGTACTTATCATGGCGAATTTAACCTAATTGATATTAGATAGAAAAATAATAAGAAATAAAATGATGCATACAAAAGAGGAACAATTAAAATCGTTTTCGCAACTACTCGATGTGATGAGTGAATTGCGTGAAAAGTGTCCGTGGGATAGAAAACAGACATTTGAGTCGTTGCGCTGTAATACCATCGAAGAGGTTTATGAATTAGCAGATGCTATCTCAAATAGTGATTTGAAAAACATAAAAAAAGAGCTAGGCGATGTGTTGTTACACATCGTTTTTTATGCCCAAATCGGGAGCGAAACTAACGATTTTGATATCAAAGATGTGTGTGATAGCTTGGTTGAAAAATTGATTTATCGTCATCCGCATATTTATGGTGAAACTGAAGCCAATACGCCTGAAGCCGTCAAACAAAATTGGGAGCAACTTAAACTCAAAGAGAAAGACGGTAATACTAGTGTATTGAGCGGTGTCCCAAGTGCGTTACCTGCCTTGATTAAAGCCCATCGTATTCAGGACAAAGCACGTAACGTTGGTTTCGATTGGGAAGTACGCGAACAAGTTTGGGACAAAGTAAAAGAAGAAATTGCTGAATTTGAAGCCGAAGCTAGCACAAATAATATTGATCGCTTGGAAGGTGAGTTTGGTGATGTCTTGTTCAGCCTTATTAATGCAGCCCGCTTGTACAAAATTAATCCTGAAAATGCGTTAGAAAGAACCAATAAAAAATTTATTCGTCGATTTAATTACTTAGAAGAACGCACCATTAAACAAGGTAAAGATTTACGTCAAATGAGCCTTGAAGATATGGATGTGTTTTGGAATGAAGCTAAATCTTTAGGCTTGTAGCTTTTGTGTTATTACTCAATTTTAAAAATAATGTGCATTTTTACAGCGTAATATTGCACAAATATAAAAAAAATGAGTAATTTTGCGCCTGAAATTTAATATCTCATACCTATTTCGAATGATTACAGAAAATTTTATTAGACTGTTTGAAAGCAGTATAAAGACTAATTGGGATGCTCCAGCTTTTACTGATTATATAGAAGAACATACGCTTACTTTTGCTGAAGTGGGAATAGAAGTAGCAAAACTACATGTGTTATTTGAAACGATTGGTATTGAAAAAGGTTCCAAAATTTCATTGATTGGTAAAAATGGGGCTAATTGGTGTGTCGCTTATATTGCGATTGTAACCTATGGTTCCGTAGTTGTACCTATTCTGCAAGATTTTAACCCAAATGATATCCATCATATTGTCAATCATTCTGATTCAACACTTTTATTTATTAGTGACAGTATTTGGGAAACGTTAGAAGAAGAAAAGGTGGATGACATACGTGCCGTCTTTTCTTTGAATGATTTTCGTTGTTTACATCAAAAAGATGGTGAAGCGATTCAAAAAGCTACGAAAGCTTTACCTAAATCTTTTGAAAAACAGTATCCTGAAGGATTTACGGCTGCCGATGTGCTTTATCCTACTATTCCTAATTCCGAATTGGTTTGTATTAGTTATACATCAGGAACTACTGGCTTTAGTAAAGGTGTGATGCTTACGGCGAATAATTTAGCCGGTAATATTGCCTTTGGTGCTACAACTGGTTTACTTGGTAAAGGTGATCGTACGTTAGCTTTCTTGCCATTGGCACATGCTTATGGATGTTCGTTTGATTTCTTAACCTCTTTTTGTGTTGGTGCGCATACCACTTACTTGGGTAAAGTGCCATCACCTAAAATTCTTCTAAAGGCTTTTGCAGAAGTTAAGCCTACCGTTATTTTTACCGTACCTTTAATTATCGAAAAAATATATCGCAAGCAGATTCAGCCAATGCTTAATAGTCGTTCTATGCGTTGGGCGCTTAGTATTCCAGTTATTGATAATACAATACTTGGTACTATACGTAAAAAGTTAAGTGGCGCTTTTGGCGGTGAATTTAAAGAAGTCATTATTGGTGGTGCACCATTTAATCCGGAAGTAGAAGAGTTTTTCCATCGGATTGGGTTTAAGTTTACCATTGGTTATGGTATGACTGAATGTGCGCCTCTTATTAGTTATGCACCATGGGAAGAATTTAAATTGACATCGGTTGGTAAAATTTTACCGGGCATGGAAGTTAAAATTATGTCAAACGATCCATATACGGAAGTAGGTGAGATTATGGTACGTGGCGAACATGTGATGATGGGCTATTATAAAAACGAAGAAGCTACGAAATTGGTGTTTGACCCAGATGGTTGGATGCATACGGGTGATATGGGAACGATTGATGCTGAAGGTCATATTTTTATACGTGGTCGCAATAAAAGTATGTTGTTGAGTGCCAGTGGACAAAATATTTATCCTGAAGAAATTGAGGCAAAACTGAATAATATGCCGTTTGTCATGGAAAGTTTGATTATTGAGAATGCTGAAAATAAATTGGTAGCATTTATATATCCTGATTATGATGCGGTAGATGAGGCTAAAATATCTGATGAAGAGTTGCAGTTAATCATGGATGAGAATCGTAAGAATCTTAATAGCATGGTAGGAGCTTATGAAAATGTGGTAGCAGTGCAATTATATCCTAACGAGTTCGAAAAAACGCCTAAGAAAAGTATTAAGAGGTATTTGTACACGAATCTTTTAAAATAATACTAAATTTAAATAGAAAAGGTTACCAAACATTGGTAACCTTTTTTTTTGTAACTTATTGCTGCGCTGTTTTGTTGCAAAAATCAGTTAAACGTTTGTTTAAATAGGTTTGGAATTTAGGTGAGTCGATAAGGTCAATGTCATCGTATAAACCTAACACAAAACGTCCTACGCCTTCGTAACTGCACACGTCGGTTGCTAATAACCATCGATTTTTTCCTGTTTCTGACATATAGAGTTCCGCCAGAGGATATTCTTCTATTAATAAGTTGGCTGCTCTTAGGCTCAAACTGAGTTTAACCGGTAATTTTTTGTTTGAGGCAATACGAAAAATATCCATATAACCTGCATTGTGTTCGGCTTCATAATGCCAAGGTTCGTCGGTAAGGGTGATAGCACCAATGCGTGCGATATTGAATAATTTGTTAGTTTGTGAGGCTGGCTCAAAACACCAAACTTGTACTAAATTGGTGGTAAATTTGAATGGTTCGACCAAACGATCTTGTACACTATTACTATTGGCCGATTGGTAATTATTTAGAATAATCTGCTGATGATTTTTGATGGCTTCGGCCAATTTTTCTACATTATTTTTATTCTTTGGATGTGTGGTAACCTCGGCTAACATTTTGTAATTGTAAACGCTGGCGAGTTTCTTTTTCAAGTTTTGTTTAATCAAATTTGTCTCGTCGATATTTTCGATGGCACTTTTTAAAATATATGCTTCCTCTTCCGAAAAATGGATTAAGTCACTGATATCTTTGAGGTATTTTGATTCTTTGTCAATACGAAAATAATCACCTTCACGGTAAATGAGAAAACCTGCCTCACGAAAAGTCTCGATGTAACGATAAATAGTACGCTCGGAGGTGTGTAGTCGCTTTGCTAATTGTGGTATAGTGTACGTTATGTTGCCTGTGAGCATCATCATAATGCGTAATAGACGCTCAATTTTTGGTTGATCCATTAGTGGTATCTTAAGTTATCGATATTTCTGCAAAGTTAGAACTATTTTTTTGAAGACCATACCGGATATTGTTCTCTTGTAAAATAAACTAGGTATGTAATTTTTAGTATGAATATCTTTTGTATTTTTGTAACATGATTAATAGAGAACTACAAACGTATATCGAAACAGAGATTTTACCACAGTATGATTCCTTTGATAAAGGGCATAATAGGTTGCATATCAATCAAGTAATAACCGAAAGCTTATTGCTTGCCGATGCCTATGTTGTGGATAAAAATATGGTTTATGTCATTGCGGCTTATCACGATATTGGTCTGTCTCAAGGTCGTGAATTGCATCATATTTTTTCTGGCGAAAGGTTGTTGGCAGATATTTATTTAACGCGTTGGTTTAGTGCTGATCAACTAATAATTATGCGTGATGCTATCGAAGATCATCGTGCATCGGGTAAACAGGCTCCTCGTACTATTTATGGTTGTATTGTTGCAGAGGCCGATCGTGATATTTCGGTTTCGGTAGTCTTGCGACGTACGGTGCAATTTGGATTAAAAAAATACCCAACTGCACCATTTGCAGTTCATCTTAATCGCACAATCGCCCATTTAAATGAGAAATATGCTGAGGGCGGCTATCTTCAATTGCACCTTCATAGTGCGAAAAATGAACGTGGATTGGCTGAGCTAAGAGCGTTGATGTTAGATGAAAAAGAACTAGAAAAGCAGTGTTTCGCTATTTTTAAAGAAGAAACTTGTAGGTAGTTTAATGAGCCTTCTGACGGGTGAGCCATTAAGCTTTCACGTGATTTAATATGAGTTGGTTAAGCTCGTCTTCTTTTCCGTCTAAAATTTCCACTTTAATTCCGATGGAATAGAGAAATGGTTTCATTGTTTCTGGCAGAAACGGATTGTGCACAAGGCGTGCTTTGTCTTTCTCGGTGGTAATAATTACTTTATTGGGTGGTAAACTATTGAATAACTTCTCTATCTCTTGTATATTTTCTTTTGTAAAATCGTGATGGTCACTAAACGATCGTGTGGCTAATTCGCTGGCAAATGGTCGTACGTAATCGTGTAGTCCCGTAGCGGATACAATGCCCGTGATGATTAAAATATGTGGTTT
>Ga0172377_10006866_pt1 | contig 11744 bp, 4 predicted proteins | sample Pumphouse3metaG_FD_119749 | JGI IMG/M metagenome (GOLD analysis project Ga0172377, IMG submission 119749) | Leachate microbial communities from a municipal landfill in Southern Ontario, Canada - Pumphouse #3 metaG | ecosystem: Engineered > Solid waste > Landfill > Unclassified | place: Canada... | reverse complement strand
TTTGCAAATTTATATTTTTTTTTCATTTCATAAAAATAAAAACAATTTTTTTTAATCAAAATAAATATTATTTGTTAATACAGTATTTTTAATTCATTTAGATAAATAATGTTTTAATTCATTTAGATAAATTTTGCAACTTTAAAATCATTTTTTTAACTTAATTTATTTAAAATAATTTAAAATTGCACTATTGTAAAATCTTTTTTTAGTTACTTTATTTTGCTTCGATTAGCTTATCATTTAAATTAAACTTATTGTTTGAATTTGCTTCCATCTCACTAAACATATGTTGCTTTACACTGCTTTCAATTGATTTAATATTAATTGAACGATATTGTCTGAGTCCTGTTCCCGCTGGGATTAATTTGCCAATTATTACATTTTCTTTTAATCCAAGTAATGGGTCAACCTTTCCATTGATTGCTGCAGCTGTTAATACACTTGATGTGTTTTCAAACGCTGCTGCTGCTAAGAATGAATTATTTGTTAATGATGCCTTTCTTATACCAAGCAAAATTCTTCTAGCCGTAGCAGGTTCTAAATCATTGTCCATCATTCGTTTGTTTTCAATTTCATAATCAGTGATATCCACCATTTCGCCTGGTAACAAAGTTGTGTCACCAGCATCTTCAACAAGAACTTTTTTAAGCATTTGTCTAACAATAATTTCAACGTGTTTTGCGTTAATCGCAACACCTTCTTTTCTGTAAATTCCAAGAACTTCTTTAATTAAGTACTCTTGAACGCCACGAACACCACGAGTTCTTAAAATATCTGTTGGACACAAACTTCCTTCTGTTAAAGCATCACCAATATTCACAAAGTCACCATTTGTAACTTTTAAACGTTTTCCATAGGCCAATAAATAAACTGCTTCTTCACCATCTTTACTCTTTATGGTAATTTCATGTCGTTTGTCCACTTCTTTAACTGTTACTCTGCCTGAAATTTCTGAAATGGTCGCTGAATCCTTTGGTTTACGTGCTTCAAAAATTTCTTCAACACGTGGAAGTCCACCTGTTATATCTTGCGCTGTCGCAACACCACCTGTGTGGAATGTTCTCATAGTTAATTGTGTGCCTGGTTCCCCAATACTTTGAGCGGCAATAACACCAACTGCTTCGCCGACATTAACTGTTTCGTTGCCCGCCATGTTACGTCCGTAACACTTAGCACAAACACCATGTTTACATTTACATGTGAGTAATGTTCTGATTTCAACTTCTTTAATTCCACAATCTTCAATTTGTTTTGCCATTAATGGAGTTATAAATTCATTTGCATTTACTATAATTTGTTTTGTTTTTGGATTTACAATATCATTAACTGTAAATCGCCCACTGATTCTATTAGATAATGTTTCAATTAAGGTATTATCTCCATTCAAATTATGAACAACCATACCTTTAACTTTTTCACCAAGTGATGCAAAACAATCTTCTTCAGTTACTACCACATCTTGAGCAACGTCAACAAGTCTTCTTGTCAAATATCCTGAATCTGCTGTCTTTAACGCAGTATCAACGACACCTTTTCTTGCACCACGTGCTGCCATAAAGTATTCAATTGTCGTCATTCCTTCACGGAAGTTCGCTTTAATAGGAATATCAACTTTTTCGCCCGATGGGTTAGCCATAATACCACGCATACCACACATTTGACTGATTTGGTCTGGATTAGCACGCGCTTTACTGTCTGCCATCATCTTTAAGTCGTTATATCTATCCATGTTTGCTATAACGATTTTTTTCAACTTTTCTGTTGCCGAGTTCCATAATTCAATGTTTTTATTAGCTTTTTCAGCATGTGTTACAAATCCACGGCTATATAATTTTTCATTTTCTAAAACTGCTTTCGCTGTTTCTTCTAATATACCTTTCTTCTCTTTTGGAATTTCCATATCAAATACAGAAATTGTAATTGATGCAATTGTGCAATACTTAAATCCACAATCTTTAATTCTGTCAAGTGCTCTAATTGTTTCGGTTTGCCCAACTTTTGAGAAAGCTGCTGCAATTATGGCTGATAATTGTGATTTTCCAACTGTATAATTTGCCTCATATTGCAAAGCCCCTTCTTTAGTAGAACGGTCAACAAGCCCAAGATTTTGTGGTATGCAACGGTTAAATATAATTCTTCCAACTGTTGTTTCTATTACTCCACTTATTTTTTCGCCATTAAATATTACTTCTCTTTTAAGTTTAACTGCTGATTGAAGCGCAACTTTCCTTAATTCATAAGCCATTATAGCTTCATCTTCACTTGAATAAATACTGCCTTCCCCAAGTTCCCCCGCTTTGTCAATAGTTATATAATATATTCCAAGAACTATATCACGTTCTGGCGAAACAACGGGCGAGCCATCAGATGGCTTCAACACGTTATTTGCAGATAACATCAATAGTCTTGCCTCTGTTCTTGCATCAATTGATAAAGGAACATGTATAGGCATTTGGTCACCATCAAAGTCGGCGTTAAAGCCGATACAAACAAGTGGATGTAGCTTTATTGCACGTCCATCAACAAGCACTGGTTCAAAGGCTTGGATACCAAGTCTATGAAGTGTTGGAGCACGGTTTAATAGCACTGGGTGATCTTTAATAACTTCTTCTAAAACGTCCCATACAACTGGCTTTTCTTTATCGATAAGTCGTTTTGCACTTTTAATATTTTGTGCTTCATTTAATTCAACAAGTCGTTTCATAATAAATGGTTTGAATAATTCAAGTGCCATTTCTCTTGGAACACCGCATTGATAAATTTTCAATTCTGGTCCAACCACAATAACAGAACGCCCTGAATAATCAACACGTTTTCCAAGCAAGTTTTGACGGAATCGCCCTTGCTTTCCCTTTAACATTGAAGTTAGTGACTTCAATTCTCTTGCCTTAACTCCGCCTGTCACTGGTTTTCCACGTTTGCCGTTATCAATTAAACTATCAACTGCTTCTTGAAGCATTCTTTTTTCGTTTCTAATAATAACGTCAGGAGCACCAAGCTCCATAAGCTTTTTAAGTCTATTATTTCTGTTTATTACACGTCTATATAAATCGTTTAAATCACTTGTTGCAAATCTGCCACCATCAAGTTGAACCATAGGTCTTAATTCTGGTGGTAATACTGGAAGTGCTAAAAGAATCATCCATTCTGGCTTATTCCCGCTCTTTATGAATGATTGAACAATTTCAAGTTTTTTTGCTGCCTTTAATTTCTTTTGCCCCTTAGCAGTCTTTATTAAACGGAACAATTCCTTAGCTTCGCTTTCTAGGTCAACTTTTTGAAGTAATTCTTTTATTGCATCAGCACCCATTCCAACTCTAAACTTATCATAACCTATTTTTTCGCCTAATTCTCTATATTCTCTATCAGTTATAATTTGTTTAGGTAATAAATCTGTTTCTTTTGGATCAAGCACTATAAAATTAACATAATATAACACTTGTTCAAGATTTTTAGGAGTAATATCTAATATTCCACCTATTCTTGATGGAACGCTTTTAAAAAACCAAATGTGTGAAACGGGAGTCGCAAGTTCAATGTGCCCCATTCTTTCACGCCTAACTTTCGATTTTGTGATTTCCACTCCGCATCTATCACAAATTACGCCCTTATAACGAATTCTTTTATATTTGCCACATGCACATTCCCAATCTTTACGTGGACCAAAAATGCGTTCGCAAAATAATCCGCCCATAACAGGCTTTTGTGTTCTATAATTAATTGTTTCAGGATTTGTAACTTCGCCATATGACCACTCACGTATCCTTTCTGGTGATGCTATCCCTATCCTGATAGAATCAAAATTATTTAATTCAAACATATCATTTCTCCTAACTTATTCTTCGAATAAATCTAAATCTTCTATTACATCGAATGCTTCTTTTTCATTCTCTGGTAAATCCGTCACTTCTTCTGTATCTAAGCCTAAATCTATTTCTTTTAATTCTTGGTCACGTTCCTTTAATGATGCAATCATATCAACTTCATCATCAACAAGTTCATTAATTGAAATTTCTTTTTTGTCTTGATTTAAAATTTTCATATCAAGTCCAAGACTTTGAAATTCTTTGATTAATACTTTAAATGCCTCTGGTATGCCTGGCTCTGCAATCGGCTCGCCCTTAACTATCGCTTCATAGGTCTTTGTTCTGCCAATAACATCATCTGATTTAACTGTTAATAATTCTTGCAAAATGTTTGCAGCACCATATGCTTCGATTGCCCAAACTTCCATTTCCCCAAATCTTTGTCCACCGAACATCGCCTTTCCACCAAGCGGTTGTTGTGTAACTAATGCATAAGGTCCTGTGCTTCTTGCGTGCATTTTATTATCGACCATGTGTTCAAGCTTTATCATATACATATATCCAACAGTTGTCTTTCTGTCAAATGGCAAGCCCGTTCTGCCATCAAATAATTGCATTTTGCCATCACCACTAAATCCATTTTCAATTAATAATTGTTGAATATCATTCTCTTTAACTCCATCAAATACAGGCGTTGCAATGTAAATTCCAAGTGCTTTCGCAACTAACCCTAGATGCACTTCTAATACTTGTCCTAAGTTCATACGACTTGGAACACCTAATGTGTTTAAAATTATATCAAGCGGTTGCCCGTTTGCCATATAAGGCATATCTTCAACTGGTAATATTCTAGATACTACACCTTTGTTTCCATATCGCCCTGACATTTTATCACCAACTGATATTTTACGCTTTTGTGCAATATAAACTTTAACCATGGTATTTACACCTGGGTCAAGTTCATCTTTATTCTTTCTTGAAAAAATTTGAACGTCAACAACAACGCCTGCATGTCCATGTTGCACACGCAAACTTGTATCTCTAACTTCTCGTGCCTTTTCACCAAAGATCGCTCTAAGTAATCTTTCCTCTGGCGTCAATTCAGTTTCACCTTTTGGAGTAATTTTCCCGACTAAAATGTCGCCTGATCGAACTTCTGCCCCGATTCTAATAATTCCTTCTTCATCTAAGTTCTTTAATGCTTCTTCTGATAAGTTTGGAATATCTCTTGTTATTTCTTCATCACCAAGTTTTGTCGCTCTGCATTTACATTCTTCTTCTTTTATCGTTAATGAAGTAAATACATCTTCTTTAACTAATCTTTCAGAAATTAGAATTGAATCTTCATAGTTGTATCCTTCCCAGTTCATGAATGCAATAAGCATGTTTTTGCCAAGAGCAAGTTCCCCGCCATTTGTTGAGAATCCGTCGGCAACTACTTCGCCCTTTTTAACTCTTTCACCCTTTGTAACACATGGCTTTTGAGTTAATGCTGTATCATGATTTGTTTTTGAAAACTTTATTAATTTATATGAGTATGTCTTTTTATCATCACCAAGCACTTTAACTTCTTGACTTGATACATAATCAACAACACCATCAACATCTGATAAAATCATCGCTCCGCTATCACGGGCTATTCTTTCTTCCATACCTGTTCCGATTATTGGTGCTTCTGTTGTAAGTAAAGGCACTGCTTGACGTTGCATGTTCGAACCCATCAACGCTCTTTTAGCTTCTGTGTTCTCTAAGAATGGTATGATTGTAGTCGCAGCACTTAATAATTGTCTTGGTGATACGTCCATGTAATCAACTCTTTCTTTTGCAACTTCAATAATTCTGTCTTTAAATCTGCAAACGACACGGTCATTTAAAAATCCGCCCTTGTCATCTCTTGGCTCATCTGCTTGTGCTATTATATATTTTTCTTCTTCATCTGCCATTAAATAGTCAACATGATTTGTTATCAATCCTGTTTCTTTATCCAACTTTCTATATGGTGCTTGAATAAATCCAAATTCATTAATCTTTGCATATATCGCAAGTGAATTTATCAAACCAACTGATTGTCCTTCTGGTGTTTCGACTGGGCATATACGTCCATAATGTGTATAGTGAATATCACGCACTTCTGGGCTGGCTCTTTCTTTCTTTATTCCGCCTGGTCCAACTGCTGATAATCTTCGTTTTTGTGTTAATTCAGATATAGGATTGAATTGATCCATTAATTGTGATAATTGTGAGTTGCCAACAAAGTCCTTTAAGGCTTTATTAATTTGTCTTGCGTTTACAATATTCGTTGGATCTGCTTGAGTCAAGTCTTGCCCTTGCATACTTTCTTTTGCTAAGGTAACAAGTTTTGTGAGCCCAATTCGCAAGTGGTTACTCATAAGTTCGCCAACTGTGCAAACTCGTCTATTCGCTAAATGGTCAATATTATCTAGTGAACCAAATCCGTTCTCAAGGTCAAGCATAAAACTTATAGTTGCTGTAATATCATCAAGTGTAATATTTCTAATTGACATTAAACTGTCTGCAGTTAGTTTTATTGCGTCAAGTCTTTCTTGCTTTGTCTTATATTCTTTAAATAATTGTTTTAAGGCTGGATAATATACAAGCCCTGTGATTCCAAGTTCCTCTGGTTGACATTTTATGAAATTTGTCAATTCAATAAAATTATTACCGATAACTTTATGAGGATTACCGTTAACATCAACATAAACTTCATTTATTCCTGAATTTTGAATTTCCCAAGCAATATCTCTATCGATTTCAGTCCCGGCTTTTATTAGCTTTTCTTCTAGTTGAACATCTTTTGCAAGCTTTTGTTTTATAATTCTGTTTGCAAGGCTTAATTTATTGTTAAACTTATAACGCCCAACTCTCGCCAAGTCATATCTTTGCTCTGAGAAAAACATTAAATTTAAATAATTTTTAATTACTTCTGCATTAGGTAATTCTGTTGGTCTTAATTTTTTTGATAATTCAATTAAGGCTTCTTCTGGCGTTTTTTGTGCTTCTTTATCAATCGTTGCAACAATCAAAGGTTCAAAATTAAATAATTCTTTGATATAATCGTTAAAATATTCCGAATTTGTTTCGCCAAAACTAAGTCCCTTCTCTTTTTCAATGCTTTTTTGGTCTTCATAACTCCAAAACATTCCTTTTAAGAAAATACCTAGTGATATCTTGTTACTTCTATCAACTATCGCTTTGATAATTCCATTTGATGTTCTCTCAAATTCGATCCAAGTTCCACGATTTGGCATCATTTGTGCATTAAATAAATGTGTGCCTGTTTTGTCAATCTCTGACTTAAAATAAACTGATGGACTTCGGACAATTTGACTGACAATTACTCTTTCAACGCCATTGATAACAAAAGAACCCTCATCTGTCATTAAAGGTATATCGCCTAGATATACTTCTTTTTCAACAATTGAACCTGTTTCCTTGTTCGCTAAACGGCACAATACTTGTAACGTAGTCGAATATGTTGCACCACGACGCTTGCTTTCTAATTTGTCGTATTTTGGCTTTGTTTCTAATCTGCAACTTATAAATGATAACTCTGCTTTACCACTAAAATCGACAATAGGACTAAATTCTTTAAGAATATCCCAAATCCCTGTTTCCAAAAATTTCTTATACGAATCTTTTTGAATCGAAATAAGATATGGCATCTCAATTGGGACATCTAACTGTGAATAGTTAAGTCTTTCTCTTTTTCCATATCTAATTTTTTTCGCCACTCTTTTGGCTGTTTGTGTTGTAGACATATATGCTCCTTTACGCTAAATAGTCTTTTTCGTGCATTTTTAGGTTTTTTTGTTTTGTTCGTCTAATACATATACAACTATAATATTAGAGCAAAAAAAGCAAATGCTTCTCGTTTGAAAAACATTGTATTAGGCATAATTATAATAATACATTTTTAAAGCATAACAAAATATGCTCACCTTTGGACTGCCAATACATTAAAACCCTATTTGACAAAAATTTATATTAGCTTATCACACTAAATTTTGATTGTCAAGCAAATCTTAAATTCTTTTTAAAAAAATATTGTATTTTATGCACTTTTGCTGTATTATTTAACATTTAAGAATATTCTTGGCAATATTTGTCAAAATCGATTGTTTTTGTATAAAAATTACAATGTCTTTTAAAAAGGGAATTTTTGCACAATTTATGCATTATAATAAAAGTTTTTATGAATATGATTACATTTTAAACATAATTTTTTAGTTTTCAATAAATTTGTGGTAATAGTTATATTTCTAATTTTTTTATTACTAGGGTTTTTAATTAATTGAACTTCAATATTATTTTTTAGTTTTTTAATAAGTGCTTTAAAAATTTTATTTTACATATTTCCTGTAAATCAAAATTTAAATATGCTTTTTTATTATACTCTTTGCTTTGTTTAATTAATTTTTTAAATGATGTGTAATTATTTTTAATTATTAATTTTATTTGAAACACCTTTTTTTGTTTATATTCTCCTGCTTTGTTTAAAAGATATTTATTAATCTAGGTTTAATAGTCATTTAATAATATCTATTATAATATTTTTTATTAGCATTTTTATTTAATACACCATTTTTTTTGTTTATATTCTCTGCTTTGTTTATCAATGTTTAATAAAATTCCTATCGCTGACATAAATACAAGTATTGCAGTCCCACCATAACTAATAAAAGGCAACGGTAGTCCAGTTGGTGGAATACAGCCTGTAACAACCGCCATATTAATTATTACTTGAATTGCGATAACAAAGACTATTCCACTAGCTAAATAAGCTCCAAATCTATTTTGGGCACGCATTGCAATTCTAATGCCCTCAATAATTAAAATTCCAAAAATTATGATTATAAATAAGCAACCAAAAAGACCCAGTTCTTCCCCTATAATTGAATATATAAAATCAGATTCAGAAAAAGGAAGAAATAAATATTTCTGCCTGCTATTAAATAAGCCTACGCCGAAAAGTCCGCCTGCACTTAATGAATACAACGATTGCACAAGTTGAAATCCCTCGTTTTGTGCACTCGAAAAAGGATCAAGGAAAGCAAGGAGCCTTTTAATCCTATATGGCTCTGAAATAATTAAAATTGGCAAAGCACTTAACAGTGGCACAGATAAGTATCCTAGGTGCTTTTTTCTTATCCCACCTATGAATAACATGAATACCATCGTGAGTCCAACGCATATAGTAATCGATAGATTTGGCTCTAATATTATAAGTCCACATAGCATAAGCCCTGCAAGCAAAATTGGCACTAAGGTTTTAAATTTATGCACATAGTCCCTGTTTTTTGCAAGGTATCCTGCACAAAATAGCACAAAAGCAAATTTAGCAAGTTCACTTGGTTGAATTGTTAACCCAAAAATTCCTATCCATCTCGTTGCTCCATAATTTGTCACTCCAAGCCAAGGGATGAAAACAAGTGCAAGTATAATAATGCTAATAATCAATGCAATAAATCCATATTTTTGAAGTCTATTAAAATCTATATTAAAACATATAATTAAAGCAATTATGCCTAAAATAACACCTATCAATTGCTTTCTTGCATAATAAAATCCGTCATCATAACTTAAATCTGCTGAATAATAGCTGGCACTATAAATCATCACTACTCCGAAAAACGCCAAAAAGAGCACGCATGAGATTATGATGGGATTCATGTTTTTAAAATAGTTGAAGATTTTAAGCATAAATATTCCCCTTTCCCTTAAATTAAACTTATAAAATGGTCACCACGTTCTTTATAATCTTTATACTGGTCAAATGAGGCACAAGCGGGACTGAATAAAACTATATCTCCTTTAATGCTTTCATCTTTTATATAACTCATCACAACATCTAATGTTTTGCATTTCATTATATTTTTCATGCCTGATTTTTTTGCAGATTTCATAATTTTGTTTGCGGTTTTTCCATAAACAAAAAGCTTTTTAATTTTGTCCACATCTTTAAACAACGGGTCATAATTCTCGCCCTTGTCACTTCCGCCAAGAATTAAAATAAGTGGTTTTTCAAAACATTTTAAGGCAGTTGCTGTTGAATGAACATTGGTGCCTTTGCTATCGTTATAATACTCAACCCCAGATTTTTTGCAAACAAATTGCATCCTATGTTTAAGCCCTTTAAAATTCATAACTTGTTCACGAATTAACTCTTTACTTACACCATTTAAGATGGCCATTAAACTTGCACAAAGAACATTAGACAAATTATGCTCACCACGAAGTTTTAATTCATTAACGCTAAATAAACATAAAGACAACACTCCATCATTAAAATACACTTCTCCATTTTTTGCATATACACCCTTAGTTTCGGATTTTGTGCTAAAATAAAACACTTGACACTTTAACTCTTTACTAAATTCGAACAATTTTTCATCATCTAGATTTATTACTGCAAAATCGTTTACGGTCATGTTTTTAAAAATTGAAAGTTTTGTTTGCAAATAATTATCAAATGTTTTATGATAATTTAAGTGGTCAGTTTCAATATTTAATAATCCTGCAATGTGTGGCTGAAAAGTTTTTATATATTGCAGTTGATAACTTGACACTTCAAGAACAAGATCATCTTGTTTCTTTATATTTAGAACTTCTTTTGCAAGTGGCGTGCCGATGTTTCCAAGGACATGTGTCGTTTTTTCTGTTGCTTTAAAAATTTCACCTAATAGGGTTGCTGTCGTTGTTTTCCCGTTTGTGCCTGTGATTGCACAGATTGGGGCTTTACAAAATCTCGATGCAAATTCAAGTTCGCTAACAACTTCAATATTTTGTTTATCACAAAATTTTAATAAACTTTTTTTAAATATAAATGAGGGGCTTAAAATTACTAAACTAACTAGTTTTAAGTATTTTTTATTAAGGACAGCATTAATTAAATTAAATTCTTTGAAATCTTCGCGATTTAAAAGAGCATCACTAACACCTTTTTTATCATCATAAATAAAAATTTGATAATTTAATTTTTCACATAGATTAATGCAGGCTTGTCCACTCTTTGCTAAGCCTAAAATAAGGACGCTCTTTGCCTCCTTCGTTTTTGCATTTGAATTTAAATTTGTATTTTTATTCATATTTCACTCCATGAACGCAAAATAATATCATAGAGGTATATAATTTATAAAAAACAAACTATCAAACTCCCTATGCTTGCGGTTATAGTTATGTATATGAAAACAATTCGATTTTCATGCACGCCTTTCATCTCTAAATGGTGATGAAAGGGTGCCATTAAAAATACTCTTTTTTTGGTTTTCTTAAAATGAATAACTTGTATAATAACACTTAATGCACTCCAAACAAAGCAAATTCCAAGTATTGGCATAATAAAAATTTGATTTGAAAATATTGTTAATGTGCCGATTAGTCCGCCAAGCCCCAGTGAACCTACGTCCCCCATGAAAATTTTGGCGGGAAAACAATTAATTACTAAGTATGCAAGCAATGCTCCAACACCAGCAAATGCCACAAACATCAAGTTTAGATATTCATTTTGCATTATTAGACTAGCACCATCATTGACTAAATTAACATAAGTAAAGTTTATAATAATTCCTAAAAATAGTAAATAAATTAGGCTGACTCCACTAGCTAGTCCATCTAGTCCGTCAGTTAAATTCACTGAATTTGTAATACACAAATAAATGAACATATAAAAAGGTATTGCAAACCCGCCTAAATCTATAGAGTTGTTGACAAACGGAATATCTATTACACTTCCTATAAATTGATTTGAATAGGCAAAAAATGAGATGATGAAGCTTAGACCAACTTGTCCAACTATTTTTTGCCATACATTAAGACCTAAATTTTGTTTATATTTTATTTTAATATAATCATCTAAAAATCCAAGCAATCCAAAGCCAAGCATTGACGCGCAACTTACAACAGCAAGTGAACTAT
>Ga0172377_10006865_pt1 | contig 11745 bp, 13 predicted proteins | sample Pumphouse3metaG_FD_119749 | JGI IMG/M metagenome (GOLD analysis project Ga0172377, IMG submission 119749) | Leachate microbial communities from a municipal landfill in Southern Ontario, Canada - Pumphouse #3 metaG | ecosystem: Engineered > Solid waste > Landfill > Unclassified | place: Canada... | reverse complement strand
CTCCAAACAGCTCCATGTAAAGCGGCAAATTTATGTAAATCAGGTGGCATTAATTTCATAAAATAAGGCTTGACTAGCTCAGGATATTTCTGTAATGCTAAATCTAAATCTTCAAAAATAACTCCTAACTTCTTGTACTGTTTTTTTAAGCTGTGATAGATAACCGTTGATTCATACTGCGCTCCAACTCCAGCCAAAACTTCTTGTTCAGCCTTTGGTATGCCTAAGCGTTCAAAAGTGCTCTTAATATCTGCTGGAACATCATCCCAGGTCTCAGCAGATTGTTCGCTTGCACGGGCATAATAGGTTATGGCCTCAAGATTTAAATCTTTCAAATTAGGACCCCAAGTAGGCATGGCTTTAGCTTGATATATTCTAAAAGATTCAAGACGCTTTTCTAAGGCCCATTCTGGCTCACCTTTTTCTGAAGAAATAAAACGGATAAGCTCTTCATCTAGTCCTTGACGAGAGTTTTTCATGTAGTCAGACTGATTGTATTGATTCCACATTGAATCGTGGGTCTGTATGTCTCTACTCATAATTCATTATATAAACTAAAACCATCCCTTTCTAATTGAGCGGCTAACTCTGCTCCTCCTTGGCTCACAATTTTACCTTTTGCCATAACTATGACTGAATCAGGCTCAATGTATTTCAAAACCCTTTGATAATGTGTAACAGCTAAAATTGTTTTGTTTTGTTTTTTAAATCTTTGTATAGCCTCACCAGCATCTGCTAGAGCGTCGACATCTAGACCGGAATCAATCTCATCAAAAATAGCAAAATCAGGGTTATTCAGTGCCAATTGTAAAAGCTCTGATTTTTTCTTTTCACCTCCAGAAAAATCTTGATTTACTTGACGATCAGACCAGTCTTCACTAATATTTAACTTTTCTAGCTCATCATCTAAGCGGACTTTAAAAGCAAAAACACTCTCAGGCTTCTGCCCTCTATTTCTTGCTAACGATTTAGTAACATCGAAAAGGAATGGAAATAGTTCTAAGCCTGTTATCTCTCTAGGCTCTTGAAATGCTAAAAAGATCCCCAAAGCTGCTCGTTCTTCAGGTTTTAAATTAATAATATTTTTATTTTTAAAAATAATCTCTCCAGAAATAACTTGATAGGAGGGATGTCCCATTAAAACATTTGCTAGAGTACTCTTACCAGATCCATTGGGACCCATGATAACGACACTTTCTCCTCGATTAATATCAAAACTAATGTCGTTTAAAATAAGTTTTTCGCCCGCTTTAACCTTTAGGTTTTTTACTTCTAAAATTTTCATATTTTTATTTTATAATCAGTGAAGCTAAATCTCTTTTTTCCAGACTTATTTTTACATCATCTAAAAGTAAAGGCCAAGCACTTTTAAGGCTACATTTTTTAAAATGAGGACAAATAGACCCTCTTGAATGAGCGCAACGGACTTTCATCTTTCCTGATAATGCCTCTAGTATTTCTAAAGCATTAATATCTCTAGCGGCTCGAGCTAAAAAATAGCCACCTTTAGCACCTTCTCGACTTTTAATTAATCCAGCCTTAGCTAAAGAATTGGCTATTTGTGATAAATATGAAGACGAGACGCCAAGATTTTTGGCCAATGGAGTTAAAGGTTTAATATCATTAGGATTCTTAGCTAAAGTAATCATGATTAACAACCCATAATCAGTTTTAGAACTAATTTGAAACATAATAAAATGGCTAACTATAATCAAAAGCATTATAGTTAATCTATTAAAAAAAAGCAAGTATCAACTTGCCTTTAAAATTGATAAATTAAATTAATAATATTTAAGCTCATCAATTGGAATTAACAATTTATTACCAGCTGACAATAAAATTAAATAATTTAAACATTTGAAGATGATTTATATTGTTTCTCATAGACATTTTTAAGATCTGCGATAATCATCTCTTTACGATCAAATAACTGATGATTTCTTTCTATTTTTTTTAACTGGTCAATAAAGATTAGAATAACAGAGGCGTATTTCCTTTTTAATTTTAAATATTTTTCACTCTCTGGGGCTAAGCTGGACAAGTCTATATTGCTTGAAAAATCAGCATATTTCAAAAGACATAAATCAGGGTCTTTAATAATATCTTTAACATGATCAGCATAAAGTCCATTCTTTAAAGCATTTTTTTCTTCAAGTGATAAACCAGGCAATTCTTCAGTTAATGAATCAAAATCATGATTTGTAAGATTATCTAAATAATATGACACTCTTGAACCATATTCTTGATCAATTTCTCTAAATGACCAATCTCGAAAAATTTGCAAATAATTTTTTTTCAAATATTCATTAATTGTCAGCTTGTAATTATGATTAGGGAATTTTTTATTTGCTCTTTTTGCAAATATGACTTCCGGCATATCTTCTATTGAGTCATGAAGTAAAGCAGAAATTACTAAATCAGGAGTTAATTTATCACCTATTTCAATAACTTTACTAGCTACCTCTAAAGGGTGCTGAATGAAAGGCTTCCCATCAGCACGGTCTTTTTGAGGTAAATGAATTTCTAACATTAGATTTAAAGCTGTATTTATTTTAGACAATTCTTCTTGATTGAACCTTGTAGCTAACAAATCCTTAAACTTAGCTAAAGATTGCTCTATCCTTTTCTCTCTTTCATTAATTTCTGTTTGATTGAAAGGCACTTCTACTGGCATATTTTTAAAATTAAATTATAAAAAATAAAAGAAATTAATTTAAAGTATAGCCACCATCAACAATAATTGTCTGCCCGGTGATATAGCTAGCACAGTCAGAGGCTAAAAAAGAGGCTACCTCAGCAATATCAGCTGGAGTGCCAACCCGGCCCAAGGGGATTAAGTTAGAACTAGACTTTTGCTCTTTTTTAGAAGATTTAATGATTTCTCCGGTATTATCAATTATGCCTGGGGCAAGCGCATTAACATTAATTTTACTAGTTGCGAGTTCTAAGGCTAAGGCTCTTACAAAGCCATTCATGCCAGCTTTAGAGGCACAGTAATGACTAAAACCTGGATAACCAATGAAAGCTGCCATAGAAGAAATATGGACTATTTTAGAATTAGGTTTCATTACCTTGCTCGCAGCTTGTGAGCAAAAGAAGGCGCTCTTTAAATTAACCGCCATAACCTTATCCCAATCTGCTTCATTAAGCTCAGCAAATTTCTTATAAGGGTAAATGCCCGCATTATGAATTAAAATATCCAATTTAGCAAAATGTTTTAATGCCCTTTTAAATAGAGTATCAACCTCGTGCTTCAGACTAACATCACACTTTATAGCAATAGCGCTTGCGCCCATGGCCTTAATTTCATGTGAAACGATTTTAGCGTCAGCTAAATTAATGTCGCTTACAATTACCTGTGCTCCTAGTTTAGCTAGATTTAAAGCTATGCCCCGACCAATACCATGAGCAGCGCCAGTAACTAAAGCCACCTTTCCTGTTAAATTAACCATATTAATTTATAAATTATGAATAAAATTGATTAAGCTATTCTAAAGTATAACAAAAAAAACCTTAAAAGGCTAAGATTAAAGAACTTATAATTGTATTTAATTAAAAATATCTAAATTACCCTGTTCTTTTCGCCAAACAGACTTCTTATTTTTCTTCGCTTCTTCTGATAGATTCAAAAGCTCTTGATCATATTGTAATATCTGCGGATCTACTTGGCAGGCTAAGTCGTTAATACCTAAAAGATGTAATCCTTCTAAATTTTTGAGTCGTGAAAGAGCTACATAACCCATGCCGTAACTAAAAGATTGGCTTAAATCGATTACTGCCTCATCCAGAGTCATGCCTTGGCTTTTATGAATTGTTATTGCCCAAGCTAAGCGTAGTGGTAGCTGATTTATTTTTGCTAAGACCTGTTCATTATTATCATTTATTTGCCAACTATCAGGTACGACATCGATGACATCGCCACTGTGTAATCGTACCCTAGGATAGTAATTAACATTAAAGCCAATCACTAAGCCAATACTGCCATTTACGTAAACTACTCGATCATTAACAAATTTGTTCTTTACAAACATTACTAAAGCTCCTTTTTTTAGGACTAGTTTTTGTGGGGCTAAACAATTTTTTTCTAAAACCTTAATTAAATTTTCTTCGCCCTGAGACGTCATTTGATAAATTTTTTCCTCTGCTTCAATCTTATCTAATTCTAATTGATTTACCCGATCAACATCGATATTATGAGTATAAAGTTTAGTTATTTTCATGCTACTATATTCTTTTTGATTCTCACTAATTCTTGATTTTAAAAGTTTCAAGCCTTCTTCTCCTAATTTATTTAATCTCAGGTTGTTTAATAAAGTGGAAAAAATTTTATCACTCTGACGATATTGATCGGTTAAATAGCAAACTCTAATGTCCATCTCTTGCCAGACTTCTGCTCTATTTATAAACTTTATCTTATTCGAATTTCTGTTAATTGGTGGTAATTGAAAAAAATCGCCCGACAATATAACTTGTATGCCACCAAAGGGGAGAGAGTTTTTTTTCATTGTTTGGCAAACTAAATTTATCATGTCTAAATGGTAAGCGGAAAGCATTGATATTTCATCTACAACTAAAACTTCAGTTTTTTCAAACTGTTTTTTAAGATATGTTTTTTTTGCTAAATTCTGTAAATCCTTACGGGTTAATTCATCTTTTATCCCTATTCCTGACCAAGAATGAATAGTTCGCCCGCCCAGATGAGTAGCCGCAATGCCGGTGGAGGCGGTAATCGCGACAGCAATCCCTTGCTCTCTAAGCGAATTAATATATTTATTCAACAAATATGTTTTTCCACTTCCAGCCGCTCCGGTCAACAAAACATTATGACCTGAATTAAGAATTTTAAAAGCTTCTTTTTGATTCATATTTATTATTATAGTATAGAAAGATGATTATAAGCAAAAAAATTTAATAAAATTTACAAATAAAGTAATGTCCCTTTACTTAAAGCAAATAAGAAGTCATAATAGACAAGGTATAAATAAAAATAATTAATTTTTTAAATTATGGCTAGAATTATTGCTCGTGGGTATTCATTTGATGATGTCCTAATCATTCCTAAATATAATCGCATCCGTTCTCGGCGCGATGTTAGCTTTCAAACACAAGTAAGCAGTAACTATAAGTTAGATATTCCTATAATCGCTGCTAATATGGATACTATCTGCGAAAGCGACATGGCAATCGCTATTGGCCGTCTTGGTGGACTAGGTGTTATTCATCGTTTTTTAAGCATTGCAGATCAGAAAGTTGAGGTAGAAAAAGTTAAAGCTCATAATTTAATTGCGGCAGCCGCCATTGGTGTTAAAGATTACGAAGAAAGAATTAAAGCTCTATCTGAGGTAGGGGTAAATATTTTAGTTTTAGATGTAGCTCATGGACACTCTAAAAGAGTGGGTAAAACTTTAGACTATATTAAAGAAAACTACCCTAAAATTGATGTAATGGTTGGCAACATTGCCACTAAAGATGCAGCTGAATATTTTATTAGTAAAAAAGCTGATGCTATTAAAATTGGTATCGGCCCTGGATCCATGTGCACTACTAGAATAATGGCTGGCACCGGAGTCCCTCAATTAACTGCTATCATGGATGTTTATGAAGCCAGCCAAGGGAGAGTGCCTCTCTGTGCTGATGGAGGCTTTGAAAGTTCTGGTGATATAGTCAAAGCTATCGGAGCTGGCGCCAATACTATCATGTCTGGTTCATTTTTTTCAGCTACCGATGAATGTCCAGGAAAAATGATTATAATTAATGACAAGAAATATAAAGATTATCGAGGCATGGCTAGCTATTTAGCCACGGTCAAAAAAATGGCTTTAGATGGCTCTAAAGAAAAAGAGGTGATACATGTAGAAGGAGAAATGACTAAGATCCCTTATAAAGGACCAGTGGCGCCAATAATTATCCGTCTCCTTGGTGGACTATCATCTGGGATGACTTATCTTGGAGCAAAAAATATTGAGGCCTTGAAGGGTAAAGCAGATTTTATTGAAATTAGTAGTGCTGGCTATCATGAAAGTGTAGCTCACGGTTTAAAGCAAACATAGAGTTAAAAAATGTTAATAGTTAGAATAAAAAGATGAGTATAAAAGTATCCAATTTTATATCAAGCTGAAACAAAACAGACCAATTAGTCTGTTTTGCTTTATACCAAATTAATCTTTATTTTATTAGCACCCTATTTAATCTCTTGGGGTAGACCAATAAACGGGGTAGCCCCTCCCCAATATTGTGGTGTTTCACCATTCCATTTCTCAATCCAGCGTAGCTCAACCACCTTTGGATTAGAGTTTAAGGCTTCAGCTTCAGTCTTAATCGCTTTAGCCTTACCTTCTGCCTCTACCACTCTTTGGTCGGCCTCAATCCTAATCCTCTCTAGATCCCTCTCTGATTTTAATTTGAGTTGCTCTGCTGTTACCTTTGCTTCAATGGCATCATTAAAGGCACGTGAAAAATCAAAAGCAGTAATATTGATCTCAACTACCGCAATATCATTTCGTGATAATCTTTCAGTTAAATTAGTTTTAATATCTTCTTTAACAATTTCTCTTTTAGTAATTAATTCTTCAGCCGTATATTTTGCGGTTATTGCTTTAACTGCTTCTTGAATAGCTGGAGCAATAATTCTTTGATTATAGTTTTTGCCCACTTCTTGCCAAATATTATTGACTGCTTCAGGCACTAAATGATAATTAATTGCAATCGCTGAAGTGACAATCTGCAAATCCTTAGAAGATGCACTAGCCGACACCTCATCTTTCTGAATTTTCACGTCCATTTTTTGAACAGTCTGCACAAACGGTATAGTAAAATACAGACCTTCACCAATAACTCTTTTTTGTACTGCCCCAAATTGCAACAAGACCCCTCTTTCACCAGCACCAATTGTGCCTACACTAGCGAATAGAGCAACTATTATTACAAATACAGCAATTAAAATAGGAAAATTTTTTTTAATTTTCCTAATTGTTTCCATTTTTTCGACATCAATTACTTGTGACATATTTTTTATGCTAATTATTAACTATCTTCTTTTTTTATATTACTCATTATATTATTAGGATAGCATATAAAGTTCTAAAGTCCCATACTTTGACCATACTTTGACAAAATAACAATTAAACAATATCCTATTCTTATATGAAAAACTTCTGGCAAGAACTGAATAAGCCTATCTTAGCCCTCGCACCTATGTGTGGTGTAACTAATCTTCCCTTTCGTCTCATTGCTAAAAAATATGGGGCTGATTTATTATACACTGAAATGATTATGGTTCAATCACTGGCCAGAAATAATCCAGCCGCTATCAGATTGGCTGAAATCGATAAGAGTGAGGAACCTATTATTATACAGCTCGGCGGCAAAGAGCCCAAACTTTTTAAAGAATCAGCTAAAATAGCTAAAGAATTAGGCGCTAGCGGCATTGACATTAATATTGGTTGTCCCGCAAAAAAGATTGCAGGCAATGATAGTGGTGTCGCATTATTAAGAAATTTGGATTTAGCTAGAGAAATAGTTGAGGCCACTATATCAGGAGCTAATGGATTGCCCATCTCTATTAAAACTAGAACTAGTATTAAGCTCAAAGATGGACAAAGCCAACAAAATAGCTTAGATCTCTTAGATCACCTCCAAGGCCTTCCCATAGCAGCGCTAATGGTCCATGGTCGGTCCTTTGAAGCTCCTTGGATCGAAGAAGTTGATTATAATTATATTAGGAAGATAAAAGAAAGCTTTAAGGGCGTTGTTTTAGCTAATGGCGGTATTTATGATCCAGAGATAGCTAAAATAGCTTTAGAGGTCAGTGGAGCAGATGGCATTGGCATTGGTCATGGCGTTTATGGTCGACCCTGGATATTTCAAGAGATTAAAAATTATTTACAGACTGGAAAATATCGTCCTAAAACCTGGTCCGAAAAAAAACAGATTGCCTTAGAGCACTTAGACTTAGTTCACAACAGACAAGGAGACTTAGGCTTACCTGAATTTAAAAAACAACTACTTTGGTATATCAAAGGACTTCCCGGAGCAGCTAATTATCGGGAAAAAATGTCACATATAATTAGTTTAGCTGATTTTAAGGCTGTCCTTCTAAATTTTCCCGATAATTTTTAATATCAATATTTAGATATCTAGTTGTGATATAAAGTTTAATTCAATTAATTAATAATTATTAAATTTATGTCACAAAAAATGATAAGTATGACTCGAGAGGAGCTGTCAAGATATGATATTATTCAAAATTTAATCAATCAGACAATTAAAGCCGATGATGCTGCCAAGCAAACAAATTTAAGTATTAGACAAGTTCAGAGAATTAAGAAAGAGCTAGTAATCAGAGGTGCTGAGGGAGTGATTCATAAAAATAGGGGCAAGGAGAGTAATAACAAAATAAACCGTCAAGAAATTGAAAAAATAGAAGATCTTTTAAAAAATGATAAACTATTGATTATAAAAATTTGATTATTGACTATCAGATTTTTTAAAAATAATTTTTTTGTTAAAAAAGAAGACATCTTTGATGTCTACTTTAAATCTAGACTAAGATAACAACTATTAACCAGGACATTAGTAAACATCCAAATTTAATTAACTATTTTTTATCGGCCCTCTTTTTTCTATTGCGATTAACTTTACTAACCCCTGCTAGAACTACTAGTCCAGCAGCAACTACACTCAAGCCAGCAACTATTTTATTTTTCGTATCTACATCAACCTGATTAAACTTTTTTTTCAAGTCGTCAATTTTAGTACTAGCATCATCACTTATTTTCTTAAGCATTGAATCTAAAGAAGTGTCATCTTGAACCACATCTTCGCTAATTATTTTTTTAGCTACTTTTTTCACTGATTTTTTAACCGGTTTTTTATCTTTCTTAGCAACAGATGTAGCCGCTTTTTTTACAGTCCCCATATATTTATAAATATATTAACAAATGCCAGGTTTGCTAATTTTATTTTATTGATTAGACTTTCTGTCTATATAAGTAATATAGCCTGTTTTAGCAGAAAAAGCAAACAAGAAAAAGCAAACTAAAGATAATCAATAAAGCTTTTTTTGTATCGTCTTGCTAAGATTAGAATTTATATTACTGGCTCTTCTAATATATTATCCTATCCTTTATTTATCACTTCATAAGTGAAAGCCGGCGGGCAGTTAAATAATTCGAACGAAACTTTAGGCTTCGTATTAAACAATTTAGAAATATTTTTTTTAGATATTAAAGAATATTGAAACTGTAAAAATGAACCATCTTTTTTTAAAAAAATTTTAATCTGTATAAAAATATTTACCGTAATTTTTTTTGGCAAGGAAGCAAGAGGAAGGGTAGAAATTATATTATCGAATTTAACATCATGATAATATTGACAAATATTCTCAGCTGAATCGTAAACATATACTATCCTACTGTCATTTATTTTATATTTGTTATATTTTTTATTAATTTCAAAAATTATAAGTTTGCTATTAGGGGTCATTCTCTCAATAATCGCTTTAGTAAAGACGCCTGTACCAAATCCAAGCTGCAATAAATTTTGATCTTTACTGAAATCAATCCTATTGACCATCCTATTCACTAAAAATTTAGAGCTTGGCAGGATTGCTCCTCTAGTTCTAAGTTGACTAATTATCCTCTTAAGATTATCTATCATATTCTTTGATATTTGTTATCTGAGTTAATTTATTAAAACCTATTCGTCAATCGAGTTGAAATCAAATTTACTATTTGAGAATCCAAATATTGCCCTCATCCATCCATGAATAAGTGCAATAGGTAAAATTATGATGCCACCTATTAACATACCTAACTCATAGAATACTGAGCTATTTTTATAACTTTGACCCTTAATTCTTGATTGAAAAGCGCTATAAGGTATGCCATAAATATTTCCAGCAATCATCACTTGCAAAGCTGAGAGAATAATATTTGCTTGTTTCTGACCATATTCTTTAATTACTGCCTCATAGGCATATTTTTTAGGTAGCCCTCTTGATTCAGCAAAATGCTGAGCGAACATTATTGCTTTTACTTCTTCAGTCTTAATGTACTGATCGCCACCACTTAAGAAACTGCTAATTTCTTCATTGCTCATACCTTGGCGCAAAGCAATTTTAGTGTGCTGATATGAGCAAGCTGGGCAACCATTGACTTCGGTTACTGCTAATTGTAACCGTTCTATAAAATTTTTGTCTATTAAATTAATTTTTTTATTTCTTTTCAATTCAGTAATTGCTTTAGGAATAAAGACTAAAGCTCGATATAGTTCTAAAAAGTTAAATTTATGTTTAAATTCTTTATTCTTAGAGCGCGAGTCTCCTTGTTTAATATTTCTTACCATAAGATTAAATTATTAAATTATTAAAATGATAGATAATCTTCAATATCTTTTATATGTTTAATTTTCTATACACTACAAGCTAAATATATTAGAATACGAAATTGAGTCTCTACTTAAGGGGCAGCTAAAGATTCTTGTCTAATCTGTGACTCAGACCTTTCGTTAATCTCTTAATTTGGCAAAATAACACTTTTTTTGTACATAATTTAAACGCTTATTAATCTAATTATTTCTTATAATTTAGTTAATGTTATTTGATAAAACTTACCACCAAAGAAATCCTCACCAGCAAAAGTGCCTAGGCCTTCTTCTGTAGAACTGAGGTCAGATAATCTTATAAAAGTTAAGGTTTTATTTGAGATTGCAAACTCGAAGAAAGCATCTCCTTCCTCAGTTTCATCATCTTCTAAAAATAGCCGTACTCTATCCCCTTCTTTTTTCCAGACTGAAAAACCATGTCCATCCATATCGCTACTCACTGTCCCATCATTATTCAACTTAAATTCATAATTTAATTGTTCTTCAGGGCTGGACTGACTAGAAGTATATTTTAGAATACCTCTCCAGTTACCCACTATCTCACTATCAATTAAATTAGAATCTACTTGCTTCTTCCCTAATTCTTCAAGTTATTCATCTTCAAAAAGAGAGCACGGGGTCGTGGACTGTGTTAGAGCTGAAACAATTATTAAACCAGCTAATTTAATGAATTAATCCACTAAATAAGTCTGTCTAACAATATTATATCCATTAAACTTAGTGTCATCCTCCGACTTTAAATCAACAGCCTCTAAGGTTTTTGATAACTCGCTTAGATATTTAAAAAGTACCGGCCTATTACTTGCCGAACCGCCTGAATGATCATCGATTACAATAGCCGTTTTGCGATTTTCTTTTTCGGCCAAACTTTTTACATAACCTATAACCTTATCATAAAAGTCTTTAACCGATAATGAATTAATTAAATTTTCTATAGGATTAAAACCTCTAATAACTAACAACGGCTCTCCATTTTTTGATTCTGTTTCAATCAACATAAAAGCTCCGGCTAATCTCTCATATTTTGTTTCTGGATTTTGTCTAATAATAACCGGGGTAAAATTAGGGAATTCTTTCAAAATACTACTATACTTTGAAGCCCAGCAAGCATCAGCTATATGTCCAGAAAATTCAGTTAATACCCCCCTGGTCGGAATTAATTGAATTTTAGAAACATCTTTAGATTGGCCACCGACATCTTGTAATAAAGTCATCTCTTCACTAATAGCTTGAGCTGAAATTATTTCATTGAACATTTTTTTCGCTTTCTTATCAGTAAAATATTTGGACATAGTCTCTTGATTAGTAATATGATCAATAAAATCAAGAACCCAAGACATATCACTAATATTTGGCCTATCT
>Ga0172377_10006864_pt1 | contig 11747 bp, 12 predicted proteins | sample Pumphouse3metaG_FD_119749 | JGI IMG/M metagenome (GOLD analysis project Ga0172377, IMG submission 119749) | Leachate microbial communities from a municipal landfill in Southern Ontario, Canada - Pumphouse #3 metaG | ecosystem: Engineered > Solid waste > Landfill > Unclassified | place: Canada... | reverse complement strand
GGATAAGTTTCGTTTTTCCCGCCTGTTTATTAGCTCCAGCCGCGCGTATTGTTGTGGTGCGTAATCCGACAGCCTTTAATCTGCGCTATCCTGCGGTAACAGTGCCGATGTTTGGTCCGTTTGATGGCGCGCTCGATAACTCCTTTGATCACCTGGTGTTAATTGATGCCGGAGGCGACACAGTGTTGGATTTTGAATACTTTGATTCCTGGTATGATTTAACCGATGGATCCGGACGTTCACTTGTGTTGAGAACTGAAAACACCGCGGCTCATCTCTACGGAGATCCTGCGCAATGGAACGTGAGCTGGAATTCGCTGGGCAGTCCGGGGATCGGTGAGGCGAAGATTGCCCAATCCTATCATGGCTGGCTGTATACAAAGTTCACCGAGGCGGAGCGTGGTGACTCCTTAATCAGCAGTCCTTTTGCTGATCCGGATAATGATGGGCGACAGAATTGGGTTGAGTATGCACTGGGCAGCGATCCTAATCGATTCACCTCCGGTCATCCTCTCTTTTTTGAGTGGCTTAATTACGGCGCTAATCGCTATGTTGGTCTCTCTTACATGCGTGCCCGGAATGCGGTTGATTTGATATTCAATCTTGTATATGCGGATGATCTTGACTCCGGCGAGTGGCAACCGGCAACTTTGCAGCTCTATTACTCCGCTAACGCCAGTGGCGAGAGAGAGTCGTTGAACTATCGCGATACCACCGTCACGACTGCCCGCCAACGCTTTTACACACTTCAATTGGAGTATATTTACGAACCATAATTGGTCATTACTATGAATTCATATGAAAGATACATCGCCACAATTAAAAAAGAGCCGGTTGACTTTCTGCCACGCGTGCCGATCCTGATGCAGTATGCCGCCGAGCATATTGGTTCAAATTATGCCGCTTTCGCCGCAGATTACAGAGTATTGGTGGAAGCTAATTTAAGGTGTCGTGAGGATTTCGGATTTGATCAGGTCAGTGCTATCTCTGATCCTTATCGTGAGAGTGAAGGGTTTGGCGCTAATGTCATGTACGCTAAGAATCATGCGCCATTCTGTGAGCAGACTTTGCTTGCCGATATTACGGATTTATCGCCGCTGACCGAGAATCCGGATCCGTATTATTGTGAGCGCATGCGTGATCGACTGATGGCGGTACGGAGTTTCAAAGAGTATTTGGGTGGCGAGTGCTCGATTCTCGGCTGGGTGGAAGGGGCGGCCGCTGAGGCTGCTGATCTGCGTGGTGTTCAGGATTTTTTTATGGATATTATACTGAATGCGGAAGCAGCTTGCGCATTGATGGAGTTAACTGTCAAAACCGGCATCCGTTTCGCGCTGGCGCAACTTGCGGAAGGTGCGGATACAATTGGAATCGGCGATGCGATCGCCAGTCAGATGTCGGCCGATATGTATCGAGAGCTGGTCTGGCCCTATGAAAAACGTATGGTTGATGCCATCCATGCGCAGGGAGGTTTAGTCAAACTGCATATCTGCGGCAATACCACTCATATTCTGCCGCATGTCGCTGAGTTGGGTGTGGATATCTTTGATGTTGATCATATGGTTGATCCGAAAGTCGCGCGAGCGACGCTTGGATCTGATGTGGTGATTGCCGGCAGGGTCGACCCTGTGCAGTGTGTGCTCAACGGCACCCCGCAGACGATCAGAGCGGAAGTGCTTGAAAGTTACGCCGCACTGGGCGATCCGCACATGGTTGGAGCCGGATGTGAAATTCCAGCCGGCACGCCTTTGGTGAACTTGAAAGCCCTTTGTGAGCCGGTAGCACCTTGAAAATTACTTTTTATAGCCAGAGGCAGTTGAGTACACATAAACCGTAAACCGCCGCTGTTTCCGCCCGCAGAATATTGGTTCCTAAATTGACCAATACAACGTTGTTGGCGCGCAGCTCTTGCAACTCTGCTTCAGTGAAATCGCCCTCAGGGCCTGTAAACCAGAGAGCGGAAGATGGTGTTGTCGTGAAATTTCGCAGCGCATTGCGCAATGGGATGGCATCGGATGATAGTGCGGCCGTGAAGGCGACATCACTCTGTGCGCAAACAGCAGACGCTTCTGCGAACTCAAGAGGGGAGTCAATCTGTGGCACCCACGCGCTCCCGCACTGTCGGGCTGCATCTTCCGCAACCCGTTGCCAGCGCTCTTGCTTATGCTGCCGCTCTGCTGCATTCAATCGTACAATTGTGCGCTCTGAGATTATCGGGACGACGCGCATAACTCCGAGTTCTGTCGCTTTCTCAATGCTCCAGTCGATGCGTTTGCCCTTGCTGATGCACACCAGCAGGGTTAATGAGCATTTAGGTGATGGATGAAGTTCAGGATTTGTTACAGGGTTCAGCGTTAATAGATTTTTCCCCACCGCGATTATTTCAGCCTCTCTGGTACGTCCCGCACCGTCAAACAGCTCAATTACGGCACCATCTTTAAGACGTAGAACATTTCGGATGTGTCGACTTTCTTCACGCGTCAACAGGATCGAATTGTCCAGCAGACGATTTGTCTCTATTAGACAGCGATGCATCTCTTTAACACCCGACTCTTTCCGTGAGCTCTCTTACTTTTTCAACAGCGCGTCGCGGCGTTTGTAGAAATTGTCAACGCTTTTATGTAGTTTGGCTGCTTCAGCATAATTTGTTTCATCGCTGCTTTCTTCAAACTCTTTGAGCGCTTTTTTCTGACGTGAACTCAACTTAACCGGTGTTTCAAGTTCTATGCGCAGATGCAGATCACCGGTTCGTCCGTGCAGTGAAGGCATGCCTTTGCCGCGTAAACGCAGAATTTTGCCGTTAGGAGTTCCGGCTGGCAGCTTGATGCGGGCGTAACCGTCGGGAGTTGGGATCTGGATTTCGCCACCGACCGCCGCAGTCACCGGCGACACTGGAATTGCACACGCCAGATCATCACCGTGACGCTCGAATATCTCATGCTCGCGAACATGCAGCACAACATAGATATCGCCGTTAGGTCCGCCGCGTAATCCGCTTTCGCCTTTGCCGGCCAGCCTAAGTCTGGAGCCGGTTTCAACACCTTGGGGTATACGCAATGTGATATGGCGCGCCGCCTTGACACGTCCGCTGCCGTGGCATTTTGTGCAGGGGTTTGTCACCATTGTGCCTTCGCCATGACACACCGGACACGCCTGTCTGACTTGGAAGAATCCGCCGCCAGCAACAACAAAGCCTTGGCCGCCACATTGACGACAACTCTCACGCTGGCTGCCGGGTGCCGCTCCGCTGCCCTTGCACTGTTCGCAACTGTCATTGATTTTAAGGTCAAGTTGACGTTCCGAACCATAGAGCGCCTCTTCAAAATCAATTTCCAGATCGAAGCGTAAATCATTGCCGCGTTGCGGACCGTTACTGTTACGGTAACTCCTCCGTGATCCACCGCCGAACATCTCCGCAAAGCCACCGCCGAAGATCGTTTCAAAAATATCACCGAAGTCACCGGCATGCGTGAAGTCGCGACCAAAGTCGAAGCCGCCCGGACCGAATGCGGATTTTACGCCTTCATGTCCGAATTGGTCATAACGCTGCCGTTTTTGTGCATCGCTCAATACTTCATAGGCTTCACAGATATCCTTGAATTTATCACTTGCCTCCTGATTGTCGGGGTTGCGGTCAGGATGATATTTCATGGCAAGCTTGCGGTAGGCCTTTTTTAATTCATCGTCTGAAGCATTTTTGCTCACTCCAAGAACTTCATAGTAATCACGTTTAGCTGCCATAGTCTTTTCTTCTCATCTAATAAAATAAAGGACAAAACCGTTGTTTCAGAAGAACAGGGGGGTTAATCGGAGATGTTGTTCGTGTTGCTGTCTCCCTCATCCGGTTTCCCGCTCGATACAATTACCTGTGCTGCCCGCATCAGGTGTCCGGTGAGCAGCCAGCCGCAGCGTAACTGATCAATTACCTTGTTCGCGGGTACAGTTGGAGAGGGAATATAGGAGATCGCTTCATGCAGTTCAGGGTTGAACTCGCAGCCCTGCGCTTCGATCGGTTCCAGACCGTAGCGTGTTAGAATTGAGACAAATTGATCATGCACAAGTTTAACACCGGATATAAAGGGATCGTCATGGCTCTCCGCTTTTTGGATTGCCAGCTTCAGATGATCAAAAACCGGCAGAATGTCACCCAGTAAACGTTCATTTGCGCGTTTGATATACTCTTCACGTTCCCGAGACTGTCTTTTGCGATAGTTATCGAAATCCGCCATTAACCGGACGTATTGATTCTTAATCCGCGTTAATTCATCATCTTGATCTTGCACGCTTTGGCTCTGATTTTCATCAGCGGCAGAATCCGGTGTACTCGGCGCATCAGTCGCTGCTTCCGTTGTTTCTGTCAGGTTTTCCTGCTCCTCCGCCAGGGGGGCGGCAGGGTTTTCAGTGGTCAGATCTTTATGTTTTTTTGACTTTGCTCTCATTGTTTTGATCCTGTAATCCTTATAAAAAAATGACATATTATTCTTTCATAACGCGCGCCTTTCGTCAAGTTGCGACTTTGTGTTGTAAAGGTGTATAAATACTCAATTTGAATCACTTTCTTTTCGTTGCTGTTTTTTGTTATAATTTAGGGATGCGAATAACAGGCGGTGAGTTTTGTGGGATGCGGTTGGCAGTGCCGGCAGGAGATAAGGTCAGGCCAACGCAGGATCGGGTGCGTGAGGCGCTGTTCTCGATTTTAACCAATTTGTTGTCGGATGCGGTGTTTGTTGATCTTTACGCCGGTTCCGGCGCGGTTGGTCTGGATGCATTGAGTCGCGGGGCTGCCGATGTGATCTGGGTCGAGCATAATAAACGTCATTTGAGCTGTCTGGAGGTTAACCGGAGTAAGGTTGCGCCGGGGCGTGGTCGGGTGGTTGGCGCGGCATCTGAGAGCTGGTGCGCAACCGGTGGACGCGGATTGCGCGCTGATATCATTTTTGCCGACCCTCCGTATGAAGATGCCCGAAGCAAAGGTTTTTCAGCACTCATGCGTTTGCTCACAGAGAATGATGTTTTGAAAGAAAACGGTATATTTGTGGCTGAGATGCCTCAGGCTGTTAAAGCTGAGGTCATAGAGAGCTGGGAGTTACTTAAAGATCGGGTGTATGGTCAGACCAGACTGGCACTTTATCAACGTATAACAAATGGTATATCAATTTAGAGTTGAGGTTTTTTATGGATAAAATTGCAGTCTATCCCGGTACGTTTGATCCCATTTCGATGGGACATCTGGATTTAATTGAACGCAGCTCACGACTCTTCGGCAAACTTATTGTGGTGGTTGCCGGTGTTTCAACCAAACAAAGCGGGATGTTCGGCATTGAGGATCGCATGCGTATGATATCCAAGAGTGTGGCTGAAGCTGGTTTAAAGAATGTTGAAGTTGATCGACTGGACACGCTGCTTGTTGAGTACTGTCGACGTCGCGATGTGCGGGTGGTGGTGCGAGGATTGCGGGTCTATTCAGATTTTGAATATGAATTTCAGATGGCTCTGACAAATCGCAAGCTGGCGCCTGAGGTAGAGACGCTTTTTATGATGCCCAATGAAAACTACAGTTATGTGACCGCCAGCACCATTCGCGAGATTGTACGCTACGGTGGAGATGTTGGCTGTTTTGTGCCGCCGGCGGTTAAAAGAGAGATTGAGATTTATTTAAAGGGAAAGAGAAACGATGAAGGAAATCCTGAAGGTGGTGTCGGTAACACCGGGGCGTTTGATCGTTGATTTAAACCGGCTTGACTCTGAAGGTGAGCTTTTCGAGGGAAAAACCTCTCCGGATGTCACGGATATCGGTGATGACGAATTTGTTCAGCCACGGGACGGTATTGCTTACAAACTGCATATTCAGGCATTGGGATCCGAGTTGCTGGTACGCGGTTCGCTTGCGCAAAAGTTCAGTTGTCGCTGTTCAATTTGTGACAACCCCTTTGATTTATTGGTCGAAGAGGACAATTTTGTAGAGACTTTTGAAATTTTTGAAGAAAATGCATTCCCTGACTTGACCGATGCCATCAGGGAAGCTATTATACTCAACCTTCCTGCATTCCCTCGCTGTAGTGAAACCTGCCGGGGGTTGTGTGAATTGTGCGGTGCTGATTTAAACCAGAACACCTGCGATTGTAATAAGAAACGCGGAGATGTCCGCTGGACAGCGCTGGATATATTGGACTCTCTGGAGTAAACAGCGTAAAAGATTTTTTGTGCGTTGAAAACGCATTAGTAGCAGTTAAGGAGTAAGATATGGCCGTACCAAAACGGAAAACATCTAAGCATCGCAAGAACATACGCAAAGGCCAGATTAAGGCTACTTTGTTTCAGGTACAGGAGTGCCCGAATTGCGGTGCTAATCAACAGGCTCATCGAGTCTGCAACGCCTGCGGAATGTACAAGGGCCGTAAAGTTCTGACCGTTGAGGTTTAACGCCTCATCGACAGCGCTATCCTTTTCAGGAAAAGCGTTGTTGTCTGCGATAAGGTTTCCGTTGTTTCGGGAACCTTTTGGCTATTGTAAGATTAAGCCGGAGACTAACGGTTGAAAATTGCGCTTGATATTATGGGTGGAGATAACGCGCCGCATGAGATAGTACGCGGCGCGGTTGAGGCTGTCACCCGTCTGAAAGATATTGACTGCATTTACCTTGTCGGCGATCAGCAGGCAATTGAAGTTGAATTGGCAAAATATCCACGCGTTAACCGCGATTTGTTGCGCATAATTCACGCGCCTGAATCGATCAGTATGGATGAATCGCCTGCGACGTCGGTTCGTAAAAAGAAAAAGTGTTCGATCAATCTCTGTATGAAACTGATCGAGCAGGGAGAGGCGGATGCCATGGTTTCCGCCGGCAACTCAGGCGCTGTTGCGGCATCTGCTGTTTTCTGCCTGGGTCGTATTCCAGGTGTGATCAGACCGGCAATCGCCACGGTGTTGCCTACTCGCAACTCCGAACGACCGCTGTTGCTGTTGGATGCAGGTGCCAACACCGATTGTGATGAGCTTTGGTTGACACAGTTTGCCATCATGGGCAACGAATATTCCAAGGCTGTGCTCAAACAGGAGTCGCCTCTGATCGGTTTGCTGAGCATCGGCACAGAGGATACCAAGGGTAATGATGTTACTAAAAAAGCCTTTCATCTTATAAAAAGCAGTAATTTGAATTTCAAAGGTAATATCGAAGGTCATGACCTGTTTTTCGGCAATGTGGATGTAGCGGTATGCGATGGTTTTGTCGGCAATGTGGTTCTTAAAACAACCGAAAGTGTGGCGCATGCCGTTGGTTATTGGATGAAAAAAGAGTTTGTCCGTCATCCGGTGCGGCAGTTGGGCGCTTTGCTTTTGAAGGGAGCGCTTGAGACTATCAAGCATCGCATGGATCCTGAGATTTACGGAGGGGCGCCTTTGCTGGGTGTTCCCGGTGCTGTCATCATAACGCATGGCTCTTCATCATATCGTGCCATATATCATGCGATTATCGCTGGTTCTGCGGCGGCATCGGCCAATATGACTGCTAAAATAGAGTCCAGTATACAGAATTTCTCGAAGCGAATGTAGTTGGTCATAGTTTGCCGTTTGATTTTGGATTTGACTTTTTTGAAAATTCTGTCAAACTCAACACACTATTTATTGAGAAGAGAACCTGCTTTGTGGGTAAACAAATTTTTTGAAAAAATTCAGGGATTTTGAAGATGAGCGATAAGTTATGTATGTTTGCCGGACAGGGTGCCCAGTTTCCCGGGATGGGCAAGGATTTTGCGGATGATGCGGAGATTGCCGCGCTGTTTGCCAGAGCAAATGAGGTGATTGGTTTTGATATAGCATCTCTGTGTTTTGAAGGTCCTGCGGAAGAACTGACCAAATCGAACATTTGTCAGCCGGCGATTTTCACCGTCAGTATTGCGGCGTTTAAAGCGTTTCAGAAAAAGTATCCCGGTGTGAATTTTAAAGTGGCGGCAGGCCTGAGCCTTGGAGAGTGGAGCGCGTTGCACATTGCCGGAGTTCTGGATTTTGATTCCGCGGTTAAAGTGCTTGAGGCACGTGGACGTTTCATGCAGGAGGCTTGCGATGAGCAGCCCAGCGGCATGGTCAGTATCATGGGTGCCAGCGCTGAGCAGTTGGATGAGCTTTGTGCCAAAGGCGGCATTTCTATCGCCAATCTGAACTCTGATGCGCAAGTTGTTCTTTCGGGAGTCAAGTCGGGGGTTGAGATCGCCGCCGCCGCCGCCGCTGAGATGGGCTTGAAAGCGATTGTGCTCAATGTGGCAGGCGCGTTTCATTCGCCGTTGATGGCTTCAGCACGAACCAAGCTGGCAGATGTTTTGTGTGATATTGAGTTTAAAAAACCAGCGATGCCTGTGCTGGCCAATGTTACCGGCCAGCCGCATTCAGATGATCCGCAACGTATTAAAGAGGCGATGCTGAATCAGGTGACCGAGTCGGTTCGCTGGTGTGACTGCATGTTGACAGCCAAAGAGCTCGGAGCCGCTGATTTTATTGAATTTGGTCCCGGTAAAGTGCTTTCAGGGCTGTTGCGCCGGATTGACCGCTCTCTGAACTGCGCCAATGTTCAGGATGTTGACTCATTGGAACGCTGTGCCTCTCTGGCCGGCTGATTAACAAATTACAACAGTAAGGATTGTTATACATGGGATGTTTTGACGGAAAAGTAGCGATCGTCACCGGGGCTGCCCGCGGGATTGGTCGCGCCATCGCAGAAGAACTTGCCGAACGCGGTGCGGATCTCGCTCTGTGCGATCTGCGCAGCGAATGGCTCGATGAGACCGTCGCCGCTGTGCAGGCTAAGGGGCGTAAAGCTCTAGCGCTGGCGGTAGATGTCGGCGACAGTGCAACTGTCAATGATTGTGTAAAAAGCGTGATGGATGCATTCGGCCGGATTGATATCATGGTCAATAATGCGGGCATCACGAAAGATACTCTTTTGCTGAGGATGTCGGACGAGGATTGGGACGATGTTCTGAAAGTTAACCTAAAAGGAACTTTCCTGTTCACACGAGCGGTTGCCCGTCCGATGATGAAGCAACGCAGTGGAGCTATAGTTAATATTGCTTCGATAATCGGTTTGATCGGCAATGCCGGACAAGCCAATTATGCCGCATCCAAAGCCGGAGTGATCGCGTTAACAAAATCCGCCGCCAAGGAGCTTGCTCCGCGTGGTGTGCGTGTTAATTCTATCGCTCCTGGATTTATCACATCTAAGATGACCGATGCCCTTTCACAGGAAGTCCGTGATCAGATGCTTGCCAATATACCGATGGCCCGTTTCGGCGTACCAGAGGATATTGCGAAAGCTGTCGCGTTCCTAGCTTCAGATGAAGCCGCGTACGTCACTGGTCAATGCCTGAGTGTGAATGGCGGCATGGTTATGTAGTTTAATTTGCCGCGGCTATATGTTGTGGTTTAATCACTAAAAGGAGAAGTTACATGTCACTGGAAGATAAAGTGCAGGAAATCATCGTTGAACAGCTTGGTGTCAATGCCGAACAGGTCACACCGGAAGCTTCATTTATTGATGATTTGGGTGCAGATTCTCTGGACACAGTTGAGCTGATTATGGCTTTTGAAGAGGAGTTCGGTGCTGAGATTCCCGACGAGGATGCTGAGAAGCTTACTTCGGTCGGTAAAGTGCTTGACTATCTGCGTGAAAAGGGCATCGAGGCGTAATTTCCCTCTCTGCTTCTTTTGGAAAAAAAGACGGTCGCGTTTTTCGCGTCCGTCTTTTTTTGTAACTTGGATGTCAGCGCGACTATTTGCTATATTATAAGCTTTGGTTACAAACATTTAATAAAGTTATTGTTTTAGAAGGAAGAGCTATATGCGGAGTATGTTTTTTGTATCAGTTGTCTTAACTTTTTTAATGCCGAGTATGTTGTGCGCTGAAGAGTTCCGTTTTAAGAGTTGCTACGCTGTTTGGAATGAAGCCGAACTGAAGGTCGGTAATGATCATTTTGAGCGACAATGGAAATGTGATTCCAAGGGTCTTAAATCAACCTCTTTTATCTGCAAGGGATCACCGCGGGTGATTGTTGCTCAGGATAACGCGCCCGATCCCAAAGGTGTCTCTTTTGCCGTGAATGCTGTTAAAGGGCGACGCTCGGTTGTCGGTTCAGAGGGCATTAAGCTCGATGTAACGATCAAAGGTTCGGATCTTGGTTTTGTGATGTGGGTTTTTCCTGAGGCAGGTGGTGTGTTGATGCAACAGACCTCAGGAGAAACTTTGACTCCGACCTCAGCGGATGTTGTACTGACAACAGGGGTGGAGCTGGAAGATAAAGCATCTGAGAAGAGTGTCAATATTGTTGGAGCCGATATCTTAAAGTTTAAGTCGATTCATCTGCGGGTGCGGGAAATAGAGTTGATGGATCAGACCGACCGCCACGATGAACTTGTCTTCGAGCGTGAGTGGCTTTTAATGAACAATGAGACACCGTTCGAAGTACGTGGTTGCGTTCTGAATGTCGAGGATATCATCTCCGGTTGCGGCGTGGCTTATATTAAGTTTGCTCCGCTGCCACACGCCCGCCCCGACAAGAGCGGTGTTGATTTTAAGATCGATCCACGACATAACACGGTGGCCGCCGTGCTTGGCGAGACCCCGGTCGCGATTATTGCTTACCGTGGCGGTCGTATCGGGTTCACTAAAGCTATGCATACATTTCAGCGAGCCCTGCGTAATTATCTGCCTTCTCGGGATGGACATTTTCTTAGCAATACCTGGGGCGATCGTTCCCGTGACGCGCGTATTAAAGAGGATTTTTTGCTGCGGGAGATAGCTGCCGGAGCGGAACTCGGAGTTGATATTGTGCAGGTGGATGACGGCTGGCAGAAAGGACGCTCCGCTAATTCGGTCGCCGCCCGCGGTAAAGGTCATTGGAATGGTTATTGGGCCGCTGATCCCGAGTTCTGGAACGCTGATCCTGAACGATTCCCAAATGGTTTGGAGTGTGTCGTCAATGACGCGGTAAACAGAGGAATGAGTTTCGGGATCTGGTTTGGACCCGATTCGTCGAACAGTGCGGAAAACTGGAAGCGCGATGCCGATCATCTGCTTGCGTTTCATAATAAAGGCATCAATTATTTTAAGATTGATTCCATGAAAACCCATGATAAACAGTCGTTAGTTAATCAGCGGGCAATGTTTGACCGGATGTTGGAAGGCTCGCAGGGCAAAATGGTTTTTGATTTGGATGTAACGGCTGAAATTCGTCCCGGTTACTTTGGGTTGCCTGATATCGGACCGTTATTTATCGAAAACCGCTATACCGATTTTCATCGATACTGGCCGCATCAGACACTGCGTAATCTTTGGGAATTAAGTCAGGTTATAGATCCGCTGCGGTTACGGATGGAATTTTTGAACAATCAGCGCAATCAGAATAAATACAAAGATGATCCGCTCGCGCCGGCTGCGTATCGAGCGGATACGCTGTTTGCAATCTGTATGACTGCATCACCGCTTGGTTGGTTTGAGGTCTCAAATTTGCCCAGGGATTTTGTCGCTCAGGTTAAACCGCTTGTCGCAACCTGGAAGAGCGAGCGCGCCCGTATGCATGGCGGCAGCATTATTCCTGTGGGAAATGTGCCGGACGGACGTTGCTGGACTGGCTTTGTGTCGGTGGCATCTGATAATTCAGGGGGGTACGCCCTGCTTTTCAGAGAGCTTAATGATGAAAGCGAGTTTGATCTGCCTCTGCAAGGGTTGCTCGACGGCAGATTCGATACCTCGGTGATTG
>Ga0172377_10006863_pt1 | contig 11749 bp, 12 predicted proteins | sample Pumphouse3metaG_FD_119749 | JGI IMG/M metagenome (GOLD analysis project Ga0172377, IMG submission 119749) | Leachate microbial communities from a municipal landfill in Southern Ontario, Canada - Pumphouse #3 metaG | ecosystem: Engineered > Solid waste > Landfill > Unclassified | place: Canada... | reverse complement strand
CAAGCCCCACCCCTCCCCACACCAGTAGACTCTCCTTGCAAGCCCCCCACTCCGCCCACCTACAAATGATCCCGGAGCGGTCGCCCGGTCCCCCTCCCTCCTTCCCTCAGGCACCCTCATCCTCCCCGAGGTTCGCCCGCACAACCGCACCGGCGACCCCGGCGGCGGTCCCGAGGATTATATAGAGATACCCAAGAGCGATCGCCACCATCCCTGCAAGCCCGGCGACGAACCCATCACCATGGGATGCGGTCCAGAGGAACGGGAGCGAAAAGAGCCGGGTCCCGAAGAGCGCCGTTATGAACCCGGCCTCGAGGCCGTCCCTCGCCTCGCCTCCGGGGCGCAGGTATATTATGGAGCAGGGAGGTATGGGACTCGCACCGGAGATACGCCCCCTCAACCTGACCCACCATGAGAGACTACTACCGACGCACCCTTGCCTTCGCCCGGGACATCATGCGGCAGCCCATGAAGGCCGGCAGGGATCTCCACTTCTCCGACCTCGCCTTCTTCCTCAGGTTCGCCCGCCCAATCTGGAGGGTGGGCGTGCTGGCTCTTATAGCCACGGCTCTTGTCTCCGCCGCAAAGACCGTCCTCCCGCTCAGCATCAAGTTCTTCATCGACAACGTCCTGCTGGGCGAGACCCCTGACCCCGGGAGCCTCCTTGCAGGGGCCGGCGGGCTCCTCTCATCGCTCAACGCCCTCGTCGCCGCCCCCCTGGTGCTCGGGTTCTTCACCGGCAGCATGGATCTCGTCAGGAACTACTGGACGGCACGGTTCCGGGAAGACTACGCCTTCAACCTCCAGACCGCACTCTTCGAGCACGTCCTGGGCTTCCCGCTCTCGTACTTCAAGTCGCAACAGACCGGCTACATCCTCTCCCGCCTCTCAGACGACGTTCAGATCCTGCAGTACACCATCTCCCAGTACCTCCCCCAGATCGTTGCAAACGCCCTCTACGTCGTCTTCGCCTTCGCGATCCTCTGCACCTTAAACCTCAGGCTGACCTTTGTCGTCGTCGCCTTCATCCCCCTCTACCTCCTGGTCAACGCCGTCTTCATCAGGAGGATCCGTGCCGCCACCTACCGGGAACGCGAGCGGCAGGCTTACGTCTCGCGGGACCTCGCTGAGGTGATCACGGGTATCGAGACCGTAAAATCGCATGCCGCTGAAGATCGGGAGGTGCACAAGGTCTCCCGGACGCTCCGGGAGATGGTCGATGCCAGGATCAGGAACACCATGCTCTCCGCCGCATCAGAGTACTTCAGGATCGGCACAATGTCGCTCATGCTGATCGCCGTCTTCTGGTTCGGCGGCAACGAGGTGCTCGCCGGTGTGATGACCGTGGGCGATTTTGTTGCGTTCGCGGTCTACATCGTGACGTTCGCCCCCACCGTCAACACCTTCTTCGCCTTCCCGGTCGTCATGCAGCCTGCGCTCACCTCCGCCCCACGGCTTCGCGACCTCTTTGCGATGCACGGCGAGCCGGGCGCCGCCCACGGCACCGGCGGGATTGTGCCCGGCGCTGTGCAGGGACGACTCGAGTTCTCCGGGGTCTGGTTCGGCTACTCGAGGGAGGATCCGGTCCTGCGGGACGCAAACTTCGTTATCCACCCCGGCGAGGCGGTCGCCGTCGTCGGGAGGACCGGCGCCGGGAAGACGACGCTGGTCAACCTTATCCTCCGGGCGTTTGTGCCGCAGGAAGGCACGATCACCCTCGACGGGCGCGACCTTACGTCGCTCGACCCCCGGTGGCTGCGGCGGCAGGTATCGATCGTCTCCCAGGACCTCTTCCTCTTCCACACCACCATCGAGGATAACATCCGCTACAGCAGGCCTGACGCCACCTTCGAGGAGGTCGTGGAGGCCGCACGGAAGGCGCAGATCCACGACGATATCGTGCGGTTCCCGGAGGGATACCGGACAGTCGTCGGCGAGCGCGGAACCCAGCTCTCTGTCGGCCAGCGGCAACGGATCGCCATCGCCCGGGCGTTCCTGAAGGACGCACCCATCCTTATCCTCGACGAGCCTACATCAGCGCTGGATATGCAGACCGAAGATCAGATCAGGCAGACACTCCGGGCGCTGGTCAGGGATAGAACGACTATCCTCGTCTCCCACCGCCCGTCGCTCCTGGACCTGGCCGACCGCGTCCTCTCGATTGAGGATGGGTGGGTGCAGGAGTTCCGGGGAGCGGATATCACCATAAAACCCGGAGCCGGCTGCAGATACCACACTCCTGGCTGGTCAGTCGTCCCCTGACCCCCGGCCGCAGGCTTATGGGATGCGGCGACGCATCCCTATGGCATGGAGCATAAGGCCGGATGCCTGATCTGCGGCAGGAATCTTGTGTATACCGGGGAGCCCCGCGACCTTACGTGTGCCGTCTGTGGAGAGGTCCAGAACACCACGGCGGCCTGCGAAGCCGGGCATTTTGTCTGTGACCGGTGCCACAGCCTTGAGGCGCTCGATCTCATCGAGCAGTTCTGCATCACAACGCCGCTCGAGGACCCGCTTGCCATCGCCTGCATCCTGATGCGGAACCCGGCGGTCAGGATGCACGGGCCTGAACACCACTTTCTTGTGCCGGCAAGCCTCATCGCCGCCTACTGCAACCACCGGGGGGAACCCGGAAGAAAAGGGGCGCTGCTCAGGCAGGCGCGTGCCCGGGCCGGGATGGTCAGGGGAGGATTCTGCGGGACCCACGGCACCTGTGGTGCGGCAGTCGGGACCGGGATCTTCGTGAGCCTGATCACCGGGTCCACGCCGTTGAAGAAACAGGAGTGGTCGCTTGCAAACCAGATGACCGCCCGCAGCCTGATGGTGATCGCCCGGCACGGCGGTCCCCGGTGCTGTAAACGGGACTCCTGGCTCGCGATCAGGACGGCAACCATCTTCCTCGAGGAGCGGTTCGGCATAACCCTCCCGGTGCAGGAAACGGTGCGGTGCGAGTTTAGCGATATCAACCGCGAATGCCTGCAGGAGGCCTGCCCCTTCCACGCCGGCTACCCGACTGGGTGACCCGCGGCCCGCAGAGCGGTCACGATGGCATAGTAGCCGATGACGATCCCGATGAGCGTCGCCACAACGGCAACCAGGTCGTTTTCCCAGTGCATGCGGCTCCACCAGCCTGCCGCACTGCCAATGAGGAACGATGCGAAGATGATGAGGAGTTCCTGTCTGTCGAGTGAGGCCATGGTTCTTTCCTGCCAGTTTGGGTGGTAAACTATCGGTTTTCGCCGGCATAGCGTTTGCGCATGGGGTCCTCCAAACCCTGCTGCTGCCCGGAGGAGGTCGCGCCCTGCCCTCCCGGCAGGAGTGAACCTCATTCGGCCCATTCTGCCCTGAGGCACGCTGGCGTCTGGGGGTTTCCGGCCCCGTGGTCGATGACGTCCCCGGGAACCAGTTCGGCCATCCTGATCTCCCGGCGTTCTCCGTCTCGAAGCGCTGTCGCCGTCCTGCTGATCTTCTGTTTTAAGAGATCGACCGCCGCTTCGGCGCGGTACTCCTGGAAAAAGTCCAGGGTAACACTGAGGACGACGATAACGAGGATGATTATAGCCTGGACAATCTCGCCGACGAAGGCGGATATGATCGCGGCGATGAGGAGGATGATCACGAGCGGGTTTTTCAGGTGGCCGAGGAAGGCGGCCAGACCGCGATACCGGCTCGCCTCTGCGATCTCGTTCATCCCGTACCTTTTCTGCCTCAGGGCCGCCTCGCCGGTCGAGAGGCCGGAGGAGGACGACCTGAGGTGAGCAAGGCAGTCGTCGACGGTCATCGCAAGCAGGTCCTCGGTCTTCACGAACTTTATGTGCCCCTGCAGCGGGTAGTGACTATGTGATAATAGTTTCGGGGGCTGCACGTCACGCACGGGACCCCGGGGCTGACGCCGCAGGTGGCAGTGATGGTTGGGGCATGCGGGCCTGCTGCGGTTCTGGTCCGAATGGGCACCCAAATCTGATTTCCATGGAATCCTCCGGCTCTGTTCCATCGTGCCCCGAGTATGGCTTCTTTTTTTGGGGGAGGGGGAGATAACCTAAGTGCGTAACTTCTAAGGAAAATATATTATCGAGCAGCAATATGAACTGATGTGACGAACCCTGAACCCCGACATATTATCGCATGGAGAGAGTCTGGTATGCTCAAATGCCGCTTCGGTGGTATGAGGCCAGTATGTGCCGGTGTTTGATAGCTCCGAAATTCTCTTCCGGTGAGTTGTCTCTCCGTCCACCTGCCCTGCACCGATCCGGTGGACCCATTAGCAGTTATATGAGGTGAAATGCAGGAAAATTCTCTGGACCAGCAGATTCAGGCCGTCCGGCAATGTATCAGTGAACTCACCCGGGAGGCGCCGGCAGACCCGAGGGACCTTCTCCGTGCTGCAGAAAATCTGGCCGCAGCCGCAACCCGGGTGGAGGAGGAGCGGCAGCAACTCCGGGATCTCATCTGGTCCTCCCCCGACGCGTTCGTGGCGACGGACGCGGGCGGCAGGATCATCGACGCAAACCCGGCGGCGGCGAGCCTCCTCGGGAGCCGCTGCCGGGCAACCCTCCTTGCGGCGTGCTGTCACCCCGACGCTCAACCGGATATTGCTCGCATGCTTGCGGACCTCCGTGCCGGGCACCCTCCTTGCGGCGTGCTGTCACCCCGACGCGCAACCTGACATCGCTCGCATGCTTGCGGACCTCCGTGCCGGGAAAGCGTGCGTATCGCAGGAGACAACCCTGCGCTCCCGGGGCGGCGCCCGGGTCAGGGTCGTGATCACCGCCGCCGGCAGGGGTGCCGGGGAGAAGCGGTGGCTGATCTGGAAGCACCCGGCGCTCCAGGGGTGCGAAGAGCAGGACCGGCTCCTTGCAAGAATTGAGGAGGAGCGTTCCCTGCTGCGAGCCATCATTGAACAGATGCCCGAGGGTGTCGCCATCGCCGAAGCCCCGTCGGGAAGGCTCATCCACTACAACGAGCAGTTACGCCGGATGTGGGGGCGACCCGACATGCCGCGCGATCTCAGGACATTCAGCGGGCTTCACTCTGATGGGCGGCCCTACCAACCCGAGGAGTGGCCGATTGCCCGGTCGGTCGCCAGCGGGGAGGTGGTGAGGGATGAGGAGTTTCGGATCCTCCGGGCAGACGGTACCTGGATCTACATAAACGCCAGTTCCGCTCCCATCTATGACGAGAGCGGCATCATGCGCTATGCGGTAGCGGCCCTCTCCGATGTGACCGACCGGAAGCGGATGGAAGAGGAACTGCAGGCGAGCGAGGAGAAATACCGGGGACTCTTTGAGAATGCAAGCGACTCCGTCGAGATCTATGAGATGGTCCGCGATGAGCATGGCGAGATCGTAGACTGGATCCTGCGCGACGCAAACCCGGTCTCACAGCGCGACCTCGGCAGGCTGGACGAGATCGTCGGGAGACGCATCACCGAACTCCTTGGCGCGGGGGTGATGGCCGAGTATATCGCGAGGTCGCGGGAGATCATGGCGTCAGGCGTCGGGCAGAGGTATGAGCACAGTTTCTGGGGCAACCGCTACTACATCTCCTCCAACTTTCCCATCGGAAAAGACCTGCTTGGAGGCGTTAGCACCGAGATCACCGGCCGGAAACGGATGGAAGAGGAACTGCGCCTCCAGCAGCAGCGGCTCGAACTGGCCCTCAGCGCCGCGAGGATGATCGCCTGGGACTGGGACCCTGCCGCCGACCGGCTCAGGATCAGCGGCGACTTTGAAGGGATCTACGGCCGGCCGCCCTTCACCCGGCCCGAGGAGAGGCTGGCGCTGGTCCACCCCGACGATATCGACCGCCTGCGCGCCGAAGGAGAGCACAGCGGCCCTTACCACACCGAGTACCGGATCATCCGCCCCGACACGGGAGCTGTTGTCTGGCTGGAGTCCAGGGGTGAAGTCCAGAGGGATGAGGCGGGAGGCGTCGTCCGGGCCGTCGGCGTCACGATGGATATTACCAGGCAGAAGCAGTCCCGGCAGGCGCTGGAGTACCAGCAGGAGCTCCTGCAGGGGATCATCGACGCCATCCCGGTGATGATCACGATCTATGACCCGGATATCAGGTTCTTCCACCTCAACCGCGAGGTCCAGAAGGTGCTCGGCTGGTCGGAGGAGGACGGGGCCAGGGGTGACCTGATGGCGAGATTCTTCCCCGACCCCGAGTACCGGAAGATGGCCGGCGACTACATGCAGTCCTTGAAGCCTGGGTGGCGCGACCTCCTGCTGGTCGCAAAGGACGGTTCCATCGTCGAGACCGCCTGGGCCAACATCCGCCTCTCCGACGATACGCGTGTCGGGATCGGCATCGATATCCGTGAGCGCAAACGGGCTGAAGCCGCCATCATAGAGAGCGAAGGCCGTTTCCGGGCGCTCATGAACGCATCGCCAAACGCAGTGATGCTCATCGACCGCGACGGCACCCTCCTCGCCCTGAACGAGGTGGTTGCCGAGAGGTTCGGAGGAAGCGTCCAGGAACTCATGGGCAGATCGATATTCGACTATCTCCCGCCGGACGTCGCCGCACGACGGAAGGAGTTCGTCGGGGAGGTCTTCTCGACGGGTCGGCCGGCTCGGTTTGTCGATGAGCGGGAGGGGATGGTCCTCTACAACTCCCTCTTTCCGGTCGCCGACGCGGAAGGGAACGTAGCGCGGGTCGCGGTGATCTCCTATGATATTACCGAGCAGAGACGCTTTGAGGAGATGCGGCGCCAGGCGTTCACCCAGATCGAGCAGAACATCGAGCAGTTTGCTGTCCTCGGCGACCACATCCGCCTGCCGCTGCAGGTCATCCTCGGCACGGCGGAACTCCTAGATGACGAGCAGGCGTCGGAGCGGATCCGCAAACAGGTCTGGCGGGTCAACGATATCGTCAGGCAACTCGACAGGGGCTGGGTGGAGTCAAGGGAGATCCGGGAGTTCCTCCGCAGGCACGAACTGGTGTAGCGCCGGACAGGCGGTCTCCTCTCACTCCTCCGTGGTGAAGACGAACTCCTCGACGAGGTTCCAGACCCCTTCTCCCGGAGAGACCTCGTTCCTCCAGATTATTCTGCCCGGGTCGCTCGCATCCCAGACAAAGCGCAGTTTCATGGGTGCGGGGCCAACCGATTCCATAATCAGCCGGTCTCTCTATCTCACCCTAAAAGACGGCCGCGACACCGTTGCTATCAAAGCCAGCCGCCCGGTATTCCTGCGCCGCAACGTCCCACCCCGCAACCCGGTGGGACTTCCAGGTGAGCAACTTCTCACCGCCGGCGAACTGGTCCTGCTCAAGAGTGCAGGAGAACCAGAGACCGTCGATGACCCGCTCGCAGGTCACCCGGCCGACAACATCCATCTCAGGAGAGCCCGGCCCCGCTCCGCCGGCCGGTATAATTCCTCTCCAGGTGCCGTTCCGGAGAAAACATGAAAGCGCCTCTGTCCTGGCCCCAGGTTTCACGACGGCAGGCCTCCACCTGGGTTCAGCAGCCTGCTGCAACTCTCGTGAACCATTGGTCATAGGACATCCATCCGCAGATCACACTTGCTGGGGGAGGAGGTGCGGGGTAACCCCGCTCCTTCTTCCCTGGCCGATCTCTTCCTGCATCACTCTACGATGAAATCACCGTTCATGGAGGGGTGGACGTCGCACTGGAAGTAGTATGTCCCGGGTTCGGATGGTGCCGTGAAGGTGTAGTTGATTGTCGCCGGGCCGGTGATGATCTCACCCACAAAGATCCGCTCCGACCGGAAGGAACTGTCGTAGACCGCGAAGTTGTGGGGGATGCCGGAATCCTTGTTGTTGAAGTTCACCGTCACGTTCGCCCCAGCGGGCACCGTGATGGTGTCCGTATCGAAGGCAATGTTCTCGGCGGTGAGGTTCACCACCGTCGCGTTCCCGCCGACCGTCACGTTGACCATGTCAAACACAAGCGGGATGAGCGGCGTGTGATCGTTGTTGACCACCTGGACCGAGAAGTTGTGCGCACCCGCTGTCACGTTCTCCCAGGTGTAGGAGGTGTTCGTGGAGATGACATAGCCGCCGGTCTCCGGGATGGCGGGCGCGCTCGCGTTCGTCGGCACTACGGCGTCCAGGTAGTAGTGCAGGTGGCCTTCACCGGGTGCGTTCGGCTGCCCCGTAGGCTCGACCAGCGTGAAGTTCGTCAGGTTCACGCTCACCGTGACGTTCCCGGCAGCGACGCTGGCCCCCTCCTCCGGTGACGTGATCGTAACGTTCGCTTCAGTAGTCGGTGTCACATTCGCTGTCGGCGTCGCAGTTGTGCCGTACCCATACCCATCCTGGGCGACCGCCCCGGAGAAGAGGGTTACACACCCTATCACCAGGGTGAGGATCAGGAGTCTTTCCAGTCTCGTCATACGGGGCGGGGAGATGGAAGCGAGCATGATATACCTTTCGCAGGGTTGCCCTCCGACGCCGGAGAAGCCTTGCCGGCGGAAATATTCCATCGTAAGGGCCCGGTTACACCTGGGGTAGGGTTAAGTAGGGGTCCGCCGTATCCCCGGTCCATGATATGCATAAAACGGGATTATGAAGAGCCCTCAGAGGACGACGGGCTCCGGATCCTCGTCGACCGGCTCTGGCCGCGAGGCCTCTCGAAGAGGAAGGCGAAGATCGACCGGCGGGAGAAGGACCTTGCGCCGACGACCGAACTGCGCCGATGGTTCGGGCACGACCCGGCAAAGTGGGAAGAGTTCCTGCAACGCTACCGGGCCGAACTTGAGGGGAAGGAGGAGGCACTTGCCCGGCTCCGGCGTGAGGCAAACGACGGAACCGTCACGCTCCTCTACGCCGCCAAAGACGAGGAGCACAACAACGCCGTGGCGCTGAAGCGGTATATCGAGGAAGAGTAGGCTGCACCGATACTTTTTTACGGCTCCGGTCCGGTTACCTGCCCGTATGACCATGGAGAGCAACAGGATATCATACCACGAATCGGTTCGAACCGTTTACGAGCGGCTCAAGGCGGACGGTATGTCCAACGTCTGGGACCGCTACGAGGCCCAGGGTCTCGGGATCGACCCCGACCGGCGGTGTGCCTTCTGCCAGGCCGGGGCACGGTGCGACTTCTGCTCAAACGGCCCCTGCCGGGCAGATGCGAGCCGGGACCATCGGGGGGTCTGCGGGATCAACGCCGACGGCATGGCGATGCGGATGATGCTCCTTCGAAACGTCATGGGAGCGTCGAACTACCACTTCCACGCAGCGCAGGCGGTCCGGACCCTCCGGGCGACCGCTGAGGGTAAAACCCCGTTCTCCATCACGGAGCCGGGAAAACTCCGTGGGTTTGCCGAGCGGCTCGGGATTGATGCGGGCGGGAGCGACGCTGAGGTAGCACTCAGACTCTGCGACTTCGTGGAGGAGGACTTCCACCGGTTCACTCACGAGCCGAGCCTGATCGTGGAGCGGCTCGCCCCGCCGGAGCGAAAAGAGGTCTGGAAGAGGCTCAACCTCTTCCCGGGCGGGATCTACGGAGAGACGATCGTCGATACCGCCTCCACCCTAACGAACGTCGACGGCTGGTTTGCAAGCCACGCCATGCGGGCGATGCGTCTCGGTGTCGCGATGGCCTACCAGAGCCAGATTGTGCTTGAGTACATCCAGGACATCCTCTACGGCATCCCCCGCCCGCACCCCATGCGGGTCGACCTCGGGGTGCTCGACCCCGACTACGTCAACATCCTCCCAAACGGCCACGAGCCCTTCCTTGGGTTCGCCCTCATCGACCTTGCCCGCACTGAGGAGTGGCAGGAGAAGGCGCGAGCGGCGGGGGCGAAGGGGTTGCGGGTCATCGCCAACATCGAGACCGGGCAGGAGCTGATCCAGCGCCGGGAGATGGACGAGGTCTTCTACGGCTACACGGGGAACTGGATCATGCAGGAGGCGGTGCTCGCCACCGGGGCGGTGGACGTCTTTGCGGCCGACATGAACTGCTCGCTCCCGCTCGACCCCCTCTACGCCGAGAAGTACCACTTCAGGCTGATCCCGGTCAGCGAGGTCGTGGTCTTTGAGGGCGGGGGCGAGCGGCTTGATTACGTCCCGGAGGAGGCAAAGGAGCAGGCGGCGATGCTCCTCCAGATGGGAATAGACAATTTCAAGGAGCGGCACAAAAAGATCGAGCCGATCCGGGGCCTTCCCGTACGAGAGGCAGTGGTCGGGTTCGCCCCCGAAAGCATCATCGACGCACTGGGTGGAAGCCTCGACCCACTGCTCGATGCCATCAAGGACGGGACCATCCGGGGCGTTGTGGGGCTGGTCTCCTGCACCACCCTCCGGGACTCAGGGCAGGACGTCCACACCGTCGCGGTCACAGAGAACCTGATCGCCCGCGACATCCTGGTCCTCGGGATGGGCTGCGGCGTTGCGGCCCTCCAGGTGGCCGGGCTCTGCTCCCCGGAGGCGCGAGCGAAGGCCGGGCCGGGGCTTTCTGGGCTCTGCACGGCCCTCGGCGTGCCGCCGGTGCTCGGGTTCGGGACCTGCACCGACACCGGCCGGTGCGCCGACCTCCTCCACGCGATCTCAGAAGCCCTCGGCGGCGTCCCCCTCCCGGACCTCCCGGTCGCCGTCGCCGCCCCCGAGTACATGGAGCAGAAGGCGACGATCGATGCACTGTTTGCGCTCGCGCTCGGGCTCTACACCTACGTCAACCCGGTCCCGACGGTCACCGGGGGGCCGGACCTCGTCAAACTCCTCACCGAGGATCTCCGGGAGATCACCGGCGGGGTGCTCCACGTCGAGACGGACGCGGATGCGGCGGTGGAGGGGATCGTCGGGCACATCGAGGCGAAGAGGGCGAAGCTCGGGATATAGAAGAGGTGTTGTTCAGAAGAATGAACTCCTACTGAAACGATGCACGAGAGTGGGTTTTTCGGCCCGGAAACCGCACCAGCAGCGCCTGAACGTTTCCAGTCGCACAAACCCTTGCACGGCTTCCCACCAGGTATCGAGCCTGGGAGGAGGAGGCTCTCGGGGAGGGTGGCCCGCCCTCCTCCCCGGTCCCCACCCCCGGATGCGATAGCCGCCACGGTCCACCGTACTGGGTGAACCGGGAGGAAAGACCGGATCCGGCATATCTGCAGCTTTTCCGGCATCTAACACCCGTTTTTCACCAGTTCAGCACACCCGGGCACGGCTTTCCCCTGAGTATCGCCACGCACTGCCCCCGCCCCGAGGGGCGGGGGAGGAGCGCGAAGCGCGGGCGAGGTGGGGGTTTGTGAGTATCGCTCCCCGGTGAGACAGGGGGAGGGGGGCAAGCCCCCTCCCCGTCGGCCCCTCCCCCAGTTGCGATAGCCGCCACGGTCCAGTGTATGGGGATAAACCTGCGGACAGAACCGTGTCCGGGCACGGCTTTCCCCCGGCAAAAACCAGACCTGACGTACTGGCATCCCGCACCTACCACCCCGGTTGTTATCACTGAAGCCCGGGGCACCCCCTGTCACCCGGCAGGTTACACTCCCTCGCCCTTCCTCGCCGGTCCTCCGATTCTCTCTGCATTTTCAATCATCCTGTTGACGAACTGTCTCTGGATGCAGGTGATGAACGGCAGGGTGATCACCACGGCATTACGTACCCCGTCCTCCCGGTAGATGATCATGCAGACGCGGTCGTCGGCGATGAAGATGTACTCGAGCAGGTACGCTGCGCCGTCCACCGAGAGCGGGCCACAGTAGATCTTCTCAAAGATGTTCTCCTGGAAGAAGGCGCAGAAGGGCTTTGGGACATGGAGGGAGGCGCTCCCGAGCGGCTT
>Ga0172377_10006861_pt1 | contig 11749 bp, 8 predicted proteins | sample Pumphouse3metaG_FD_119749 | JGI IMG/M metagenome (GOLD analysis project Ga0172377, IMG submission 119749) | Leachate microbial communities from a municipal landfill in Southern Ontario, Canada - Pumphouse #3 metaG | ecosystem: Engineered > Solid waste > Landfill > Unclassified | place: Canada... | reverse complement strand
TATTTGTATCCTTATCATATTACTGTAAATGATTGTCCTTTCTCTATAACATGATATCTATTCTAAGCAGAACAATTATCTCTGTTTCGAGCCCAAACGAAAAGTCTGAACAAATAGAAAGGTGGTTTTTATTATTTATTTTTAGTTCTAAAATTTTAATACACACTGAAATCCAATCATTTTCCTATTCATACACAGAGATGTTTGTGGAGCCCAGTTTATTGTTAAATCATCACTTATATCAAAATTAAAAAAATTGGCATCCACTGCAGCATCTAAAATATTTGCAGCATACAATGCAACTGTCCCTATAATACAAAGATTTCTGAACCTCAGTGAAGATTCCTTAGCATTACTTAATCTGGTAGTAAATTGTTCAACTTCACTTGTATTTGTAAAATCCCAGACGCCCTCTATATTTAATTTTTCATATGATTTTGTTGTAGGATCAATGTCAATTATATCTGAATAGGCAGTTTTATATTTCTGATAATAGTTATTATTCCAGTTAATACTATAAATAAGTGTTACAAAACCGCCATATATAAGAGGAAGTTTCCAGTATTTTTTATTGTATATCTGCCCCAGTCCGGGAAAAACAGCTGAATAAATAGTCGCTTTTCGGGGAGAATGTTCTGATTCCTGTTCAATTACAACAATCGTATCTTCATTTATTTTATTCTGATCCGACATTTTTTGTCCTGGTGTATTCCCTCTCTGTGCATATCCTGCCTCTATAAAAAAACAGAAAATTACAGAAAAAATTATATATTTACGATTCAAAGTTTTACTTTTTTAGTATCCCCTGCTATTTTTTCTCTGACTTTAAAGCATGGATAATTTTTTCCATATCTTCTTTGTTCCGGAAGGGGATTGTAACTTTACCTTTACCTTTTTTGTTTAAAAAAAAATCTATTTTCGTATTATAACAGTTGTTTAACTGTTCGATCTGCCCTTTATATTCTTCGGGATATTTTTCTTTTACACTATTTCCCTTACTATTTTCTCCATTTATTTTTTTTTCATCCCACAATCTTACAATCTCTTCTACTCTTCTTACTGACAGAGCATATTTAAGAATTCTGTAATAAACTATAAGCTGATCTTCTGGATTTGACATACTTATCAGTGAACGGGCATGTCCCATAGAAATTCTTTTTTCAATTATTCCTTTTTGAATTTCGGTAGGGAGTTTTAACAGTCTTAAATAATTAGATATTGTAGAACGTTTTTTCCCGACACGTTCACTCAGCGTTTCCTGTGTAAGCGTACATTCATCAAGCAGACGCTGGTATGAGAGTGCCACTTCTATAGCATCCAGATCTTCTCTTTGTATATTTTCTACCAGAGCCATTTCCAGCATACCGTCATCTTCGGCCAATCTAATATAAGCAGGAACTGTTTTTAAACCTGCCATTTTTGAGGCTCTGTATCGACGTTCCCCTGCAATAATCTGATATTTATTAGGACCTTTCTCCCTCAAGGTTATAGGCTGAATTAAACCCAGTTTTTGTATAGAAGCAGATAGCTCAGACAAAGCTGTTTCATCAAATTTTGATCGTGGTTGAAAAGGATTAGCTTCAATATATTCCAGTGGAATTTCATTTATGGAAACACGATGCTCATTATGCATATCAGCATCACTAATCAAAGCTCCCAAACCTCTTCCAAGTGCACTCCTTTTAACCATAAGTCATCTAATTTATTCAGTTTATTATTTGTTGATATTCACATTTGCTTCAATTTCCTGTTTCTGTATAATTTCACGGGCAAGATTCATATAATTTTTTGCCCCGGTAGAGCCAGCATCATACAAAAGAACAGGCAACCCATAACTTGGAGCTTCACTAAGTTTTACATTTCTGGAAATCACAGTATTAAACACCATACTTCCGAAATGACTTTTCACATCATCAAAAACCTGATTGGAGAGATTAAGTCGTGAATCAAACATTGTAAGCAAAAAACCTTCTATATCAAGTTTAGGATTAAGTCGTGACTGAATAATTTTTACAGTATTCAGTAATTTACCCAGACCCTCCAGTGCAAAATATTCACATTGAACGGGAATAATAATAGAATCAGCTGCTGTTAACGAATTTACGGTTATCAGCCCCAAAGAAGGTGAACAATCTATAAAAATAAAATCATATTCATCTTTAACCTTGTCAATTACTACAGATAATAAGTTTTCACGATTTGGCATATTAAGCATTTCTATTTCAGCTCCCACCAAATCAATATGAGAAGGTATCAAATCCAGACCCGGCACTTTTGATTTTAAAATAATGTTTCTCGGATCAAGATCGTTAACAATACACTCGTAAATACTTGTTTTAACATCTTTTACTTCGAAACCAATTCCTGAGGTCGCATTAGCCTGTGGATCCGCATCTATCAGTAATACTTTTTTATCAAGAACAGCCAGACTGGCAGACAGACTGATAGCTGTCGTAGTCTTTCCTACTCCGCCTTTTTGATTTGCAAGTGCAATAACTTTTCCCATACCTATACAGATTTTGTCATTGTCTAAATTTAATATAATTACACGAAAAACAAAACCCCATTTCAAATCTTTAAATCTGTTCTTTTTTTAACAATTAGAAATGGAACCATCTTGTAAGTATACAAAAATACTAAATTTTACAGGAGTATCAGATTTTAGAAGTTAAAAATTAAAAAAGTTATTTCCTAAATTCCGCAGGGAAGTTTAGTAATGAGCCTTCAAATAACAATAAATCAGAAAGTAACCCGATTGAAGCATAGCAATAACTTATATTCTTTTAAAAATAAAGAAAGATCCCACTCCGAAAAGTCGGATATGCAGATATCTATAATTTTCAGTTAAAATAGTTGCTTTAAATCATACAGTATTCACTTGTTAATAAATGAGTTGTATATAATTATTTATAATCAATTTTTAAAAATCTACTTTTAAGAGTGGGCTCAAGAAAACATAGGAAATAAATAAATTTATCAGTTTGTAAAAAAGCATAACCATAGCTAAGCACATTATAAATGATTTTTTAAGTATTCGGTAGAAATTTATGTTGCTAAAGAGGAATTTGATTAAAGAAAAATTAGAAAAAAAGATATTGAAACTATCTCAGAAAACAAAGGGACATAAGGGGAAGAGGAGCAAAAGTTTCTCTTTTTGCATTGTTCCTAAGAAACAAAAAAAATCCCGACAATTACACCGGGAGTATAAATAAACTTCAGTACAATAAATTGCACAAGATGTTTTCTTTAATGCAAATGTACTGTAAAAAATTTAGACTTTATTTGTTTTTTAAAAATCACCTATGGTGATTGAGGATTACTTAGTATAACGACTGAATTGAAGTTAGTTTAATGCGTAATAGATAGTTCCCTGCGGATTTTAGTTATTTACTGAAGCATCTAAATAATTGAACTTTCACAATTTCTGTTTATCCTAATGCATTTTACATAACAAATATAAATTTCATGTAAATATTAGGGAAAAAGGTTGTAACGAATTTAGAACTTATCTATTCGTCTTTTCGTAGTGGGATCTATCTTTGATTCTTTTTTATTTATTTTCCGTTTTTATCTTTAGTCTGTCGTTATTAATCTTCTATTTATTTACCTGCTTATAAAAAAGTCATCTCTGTCTTTTAGTACCGGGAATTTGCGACGGAATCGGTTAAGAGACAATTTCGACAATTTAGAAACAATAACTTTCCCCTCACCCGGAGTAGCAGAAGCCATCACCTTACCTTTAGAATCAACAACCATACTATCTCCTGAATAACGAATATTGAGTTTATCTTGCCCTATACGATTAACGCCAAGAACATAAGATTGATTTTCAATAGCTCTGGCTTTTAGAAGCGTTTTCCATACATCAATTCTACTCACCGGCCAGTTAGCACAATTAATCATGACATCATAATCATCATTATTCCTCGAAAAAACAGGAAAACGTATATCATAACAAACCTGCGGAAGAATTCTAAAATTCTTTATCTTAAATATTTTACGCTCTCTGCCACAAAGAAACTTTTCATCTTCTTTTCCCATCGAAAAAAGATGACGTTTATCATAAAATTCATAATTTCCTGCAGGAAAAACAAAAAGAAATCTATTGTAAAAAGAACCATTTTCGCTGACCATCAAACTACCTGCAATAACAGAATTAAGAAGACAGGATTGTTCTCTCATCCATGAAAGAGAATCTCCCTCCATAGGTTCAGCATTAGAACTAACATCCATAGAAAAACCGGTAGAAAACATCTCGGGAAGAACTATAATATCAATTTCGGTCGGAACATTTTTAAAAATATTTTCAAGACGAAGTCTGTTTCCCTTAGGATCCTCCCAGAGAATATCATACTGAATCAGTGCAACATTTAATTCATCTTCATTCATTCTTAAATTTTTATTCCTCAGCAGTAAACTGATCAGGATTTTTACCCTTAATATCAAGCGTGCGGTAATACGCCTTAACCCGTTTTACCGATTCTGCAGGAGTATCAGCAAGGAGAACGGTTTCCTTCCAGCCAACCTGTTTTTTATCATAATCCAAAACGCCCATATATACTGTAGCGCCGGTAGCCTTAGCTATAGTATGAAATCCACCCTTCCAGCGTGTTGTCTTTTTTCGGGTTCCTTCAGGTGCAATAGCAAGATGAAAAGTTTCTGAATCTTTCATTGTTTCGATAATCTGCCGTATAACAGGAGTACTGTGAGAACGATCAATAGGAATAGCACCAACTTTCTTTAAAATGAAACCCAGAGGCCAGAAAAAAAATTGTTTTTTAATAACAACATGAACAATTCCGCCGACAGAAGTATAATAAAGATAAGCATACACCGGATCCCATGCACTGGTATGTGGCACAGCAAGAATAACAGCCTTCTTATCAGGCATAACGCCATTTACAACTGTCCAGCCAAATAATTTCAATAAAAACCGACAAATATTTCTCATAATCAGCACTTTTAAATTACAAACTTAAAAAAAATTACGTTCTTAAACCTTTCCAACCTGAATGTCCAACATCAATTGTTTCTATCTATATTAAAAGAATATTGAAAACCAACCTGAAAATCTGGAGCATTATTAAAACAGAAAAAATCTTCTCCTACAAATAAATGAAAAGAATTACCTTTAACCTTCCTGTATCCAAGAATAAAAAAAGTCTTACACGACGGCTTATAAAGAGCATTATAAGAAAACTTATTAAGTGGGAAACCACACGTGATTACACTTCCTTTCCAAATATCTCCTTCCTGCAAATAACGCACGCCTAACTCTCCATCATTAGATCCACCTTTCATCAAAGATCCCTGATAATTATTAAGAACACCAAAATTAAAATAACAATTCTTTTTAATTAACCTGTTCCATCCAAAATACACATTAATCTGCTCCCTGTATTTTCTATCAATAAAATGCATATCATTTCCCATTTTCATAAAACAGGGAAAAGTCTCCGCACCCTCAAAGGCAAGAGTAAAAGAATTTAGTAATCCCGACAAAAAATCATATCGCAAACCCATAGAGATTCCAGGTATCAGATAAGCATGAAAAGAATTTAAAGGAACAGACAAATGCCCGGAAGTCTGGACACAAAATTGCGACCTTGAGGTTTTTCTCTCAAAAATATTACGATAATAATGAAGATCCGAAACCGTTAAAAAAACATCTCCACGACCTTTACTATATTTATTACCATTCTCATCATCAAATTCAAAAAAAGCATCATTATACGGGAACTGCTTCCTTCCAAAATTATCCTCAATTGCAAAATGCGAATGAAACCATTCAAGAAAATGATCACTAACAAAATAATTAACCGGAGATTTTCCTCCGCTCAGCCAGTGAATATTCATATTAAAAACGAAACTACTCTTCCCTTTTTTTCGCAGAAAAGTAAGATGCATATGCTCCAGAACAACATCAGACTGATAACTCTTTTCCTTATTCCTTATATTTTCCATATAAAAATAAACAGGACGATCTTCAACCGGAAGAGAATTAGTAATACTACGCTGAGAAACAGTCATATTTTGCGGGCTGTAAAAAGTAACCGGTGGATTCCAGTTATTTCCCATAGAATAGCCAAAAGATAATTCATGAGAATCATCTTCTGCCGAAGAAAAATAAAAAGGAATATCAAGAGAAAAAACACCTAATGGATGATCAGGGTTTATTTCCGAAAAAAACAAAGGAATATCAAGAAGACCATTTTGCTCTTCCTTCTCCTGAGTATAAGAGAACACAGGTAAACATATAAATACAAGAATGAAAAAAAAATTCATCCTTATATCAGAACCTTTATAATTATTTATATACAATAATTTTTATTTGTTTACAATCTTATTAAAACGATCGAAAACCTCATCTCTATTTTCCATCCTCTCAGGACTAAAAGAAACAGGGTCAAAAGAATCACGAACAATATTTCTGATTTCCTTTAAAGAACTTACAACATCCATAGCCTTAGCCTGCATCAAAATATTGCCAATAGCTGTCGCTTCTGCCGGTCCAGCTATAACAGGAAGTCCTGTTACATCAGCCGTCAGCTGATCCAGAAAATGATTATTTGATCCGCCACCTATGATATAAATTTTCTTAAACGAACGTTTGGTAATCTGTTTCATCTGATTCAGTGAAAAAGCATACTTTAATGCAAGACTATCATATATACAACGTGCTGTTTCACCGTGAAAAGAAATTTTTCCCTGTCCTGTTTTTTCACAAAATTTTACAATAGCATCAGGCATATTCCCGGGGTTCAGGAAAGCACTATTTTCAGGATCAATCAAAAATTTAAAAGGTTTTGCTTCCCGTGCCATTTTAACTATTTCGTCCCACGTATAATCTGTTTTAGCAGACCATATTCGCCGGCATTCCTGAATCAGCCACATTCCCATTATATTTTTTGAGAAACGGGTAGTTCCTTCAACACCCCCTTCGTTTGTAAAATTCATTTTATTTGCCTGTTCCGAAATAATAGGACTCGCACTTTCAGTCCCCAAAATAGACCATGTACCTGAACTGATAAATACAAAATCTGAAGTATCGGCAGGAATAGCCGCTACGGCAGAAGCTGTATCATGTCCGGCAACCGCTACAACAGGAATTTGTTTACTACCTGTCTCTGCTGCTACTTCTGTAGTCATTTTACCTATAATTGTTCCGGGAAGAATAATTTTTCCCAAAATGGAAACAGGAATTCCAACCTTCTTAAGCAATTCTGTCTGCCATTTGCACTGACCAGGAAGGATCATCTCACTTGTACTGGCAATAGAAAATTCAGTGGCAGCCACTCCAGAAAACAAATAATTTAAAGCATCAGGAATAAAAAGAATTCTGTCTGTAATATTCAATAATTTTCTTTTATCCTTAACCATTGAAAAAAGCTGAAACAAACTGTTAATCTGCATCAATTGTATACCTGTCTGTAAATAGAGCTCTTTTTCAGGAATAATTTTAAACAATTCTTCAGGCATTCCATCTGTACGGGAATCACGATATGCATACGGAAGAGAAAGAATCATTCCTTTTTCGTCGAGATGTACAAAATCCACACCCCAGGTATCTACTGCTACAGACTCAGGCTGTATACCATTTTCGCTGACACATTTTTTTAATCCATTTTTCAATTCCTGAAAAATGCTGAATATATTCCAAAAAAAATGACCATTAATCTGCTGCATTCCATTCATAAACCTGTAAATCTCTCTCAATTCCAACCGGCCATTTTCAAGAATCCCAAGCATAGCTCTTCCGCTTGAAGCACCCAGATCAAAAGCCAAAAAATAATTCTTTCGTGACATAATATTTCTAAATTTACGAATACTTTATTTTATAAAATAATTTTATTTTATACACTAAAATTAATAAAAAACTTAAAATATAAAATACAAAACACTGTTATCAAGTAATAAATAGACAGACCTGATAAAAGAAAAATTAATGACTAATGAGTAGGAGAAAACTTATTAAAATTTAAATAAAACATGAAATCAATAACATGCAAACAATATCAACTGACATCTTTCATATTTCTCATAATAATCAGAGAAGCTGCCATCATCAGACAGGTAAACAAAATAATTAAAAGCAAAGCACCTTCCTCAAATTCAGGAACTTTAAAATTATCAGGAATTCCAAAAAAAAGCAAAATGGAAATCAATCCTCTCGGAGCAAGAAAAACCTGAGGAAAAATATTTTTCTTTTCCACGCATAAAAACAATAAATAACGAACAAGGAACAAAACAACCATAAAAGAAAGACTTAGGAGCCATACTTCCATACGAACCAATGTTCCCAAAGATATTGTAACACCAAAAATAATGAAGAAAAATGTTCTGACAACAAAAGAAGTCTCTTCTGTAATCATCTTAAAATTTCCAAACAATCTATCTATCTCTTCTCCGTCAAAATACTTTTTAATACGTTTTCCCAAAGGCAATATCCTGTGATTTCGAAGCATTAGACCAAAAACCAGAATAATCAGGAGTGATGAAAGGTGAAAAATTTTAGATATAGAATAAATCAAAACCAAAATGGATAGAAACAAAAAAAAGCGTGTATTACTACGAACCCTTTCCATTATCAGAATAAGAAGAAAACTAAAAACCAAAGAAACAATAATCGTTAGAGTAAGATTACTTGATAATGAAAAAAAGACTTCCCCAAAGCCACCATTATCAACATTTTCAATAAGAAAATAAAAAAGCATAATACCCAGAATATCCGAAAAAGTACTCTCATAAATCATAAATTCCTTCTTATACTTTGACAAATTGGAAACACTGGGAATAACAATTGCACTGCTCATAATAGAAAACGGAACAGCATATATTAAGGAAGGGAGCCAGCCTATATGCTGAAAAAAAGTCTGAATAATCAGAGCCACAAGAGGAACAGATACAAGTAAAGACAATAAAGCAACTAAAAAAGAATTCCGTATTACAGGCCATTTTCCCCGGCTCAGCTCCAGATCAAGTGCCGCCTCAAGAACAATCATAATCAATCCTATAATTCCGAGTACTTCCAATGTATTGGAAAAATCATAACTAATCCCTTTAATCTTCATCAATTCCTGAAGACCAAATCCAAGAATGATTAACATCAGCACACTCGGAATATTTGTTCTTTTTGCCAGTTGAGCAAAGGAAAAAGAAATAATAATAATTACACACAAAAATATAACAAACAAATTGGCACTCATTTTCCAAAATTTTTGGGACAATTTACGAAAAGAGAAATTAAATTCATACGATTAAATATTATTATCTTTATATCCTATGCACTATGCACGATAATTTGAATATTTAATATGATATGAGTTTTTTTATTCGACATATGTTTACAAGTTAAAATCATTTTTTCTTACCATGCTTCTAAAAAATCAAAATTTAAAATCTATATAAATCTCATTATCAACTTATTTACTATATATTACTTTAATTCAACAATAAAAAGCAAACTATTTTTAATCCATATTTTTGGGCTTATAGAAACAAAATGACTAATTTTGGGTCATAAAAATTAAATAATCAAATATTTTTTTCAAATAGTTTCAATTCAAAATCATAAACGAATGACAGTTAAAAATTTAGACAGTATTTTCAATCCTAAGAGTGTAGCCTTAATAGGAATTTCCGACAGGGAAAACAGTCTGGGAAGCCTTGTCTACAAAAACCTGACAGATGCCGGATTTAAAGGAGATATATTCCCGGTCAACCCCAAAAGAGACGAGATTTATGGTCGTAAATGTTACCACTCGGTAACAGAAGCTCCCAAATCTCCTGAATTGGCAGTAATAATGATTGGTGCAAGATTTGTTCCTTCTACAATTCGCCAGTGTGGTGAAAAAGGAGTAAAAGGAATAATTATCCTGACAGCCGGATTCAAAGAAGCCGGAGCTAATGGTAAAGTACTGGAAGCACAGCTTGAAGCAGAATGTGCCAAATTCCCGGATATGAGAATTGTTGGTCCTAACTGTATTGGTGTAGTTGTTCCAAGATTTAACCTTAACGCTTCATTTGTTACAGGAACACCTGACGACGGACATGTAGCATTCCTTTCACAATCAGGAGCTCTTTGTACATCAGTTCTTGACTGGGCATATAAAAATAAAATTGGTTTCTCATATTTTGTATCCATTGGAAACTCACTGGATGTAAACTTTGGTGACTTAATAGATTACCTGGAAAATGATCCTAATACAAAATCCATTGTATTATATGTAGAATCAGTAGTAATGGCACGTGAATTCATGTCAGCTGCAAGATCAGTATCAAGGAAAAAACCAATTCTGGTATATAAATCAGGAAGATTCCCTGAATCAGCAAAAGCAGCAGCATCACATACAGGAGCTATGGCCTCTGAAGATGCAATTTACGATGCATTATTCGAACGTGCCGGAGTTGCCCGTGTATACGATTTCGGAGATATTTTTTACTTCACAGACCTTGTCGGGCGTAAAAGAATGCCAAAAGGAGACCGTCTTGCCATTGTAACCAATGCAGGAGGTCCGGGAGTAATGGCAACAGATTCATTAATCGAGCATAAAGGTAAACTGGTAAAATTATCAGACGTAACCATGAAGAAGTTAAACGACTATCTTCCTCCTTTCTGGTCACACGGAAATCCTATCGACGTATTAGGAGATGCCTCAGCTGAATGTTTTGCAGAAACCACCAGAATCGTACTTGAAGACGAAAACGTTGATGCTGTATTGGTACTTCTTACACCTCAGGCAATGACGAAACCTACGGAAATTGCAGACGCTATCTCAAAAATATCTGAGACTACAGACAAAGCAATCATGGCTGCATGGCTGGGAGGAGAACTTATGCAGAAAGGAATTGAGAAATTCCACGAAGCAGGTATTTCAAACTTCGAAGCACCTGAACAGGCTATTAAAGCATTTATGACTCTGTCCAACTATACCAAGAATCTTGAAAAGATCTATCAGACTCCTAAAGAAGTCAATATAACATATAAAAAAGACAGAAAAGAATTACGCAAACATTACATTAAAGACGTATTTTCAAAAGAGCCTATCTTAAGTGAAGATCAGTCAAAGATGTTATTCAATGACTACGGAATTCCAACAACACGTCCTATTCCTGCTGCAAATGCCAAACTGGCTGTTGATATAGCAGAAAAAGAAGGATATCCTGTAGTATTAAAGATTTACTCACCTGATATTACTCATAAATCTGATGTCGGCGGTGTAGCATTGAATCTTAACAACGCAGCACAGGTAACAGAAGCATTCGAAAAAATGATGAAAACTGTTGCTGAAAGACGTCCTGATGCAAAAATTGAAGGAGCAACCGTACAGCGTATGGTAAATACCAAAGGTGGCATCGAACTTATTGTAGGAGCTAAAAAAGATGCAACATTCGGTACAGTATTACTGGCCGGTATGGGTGGAACATCAGCTGAATTATTTAAAGATAAAACACTTCAATTCCCTCCGCTGAACGAGAATCTTGCAAGAAAGATGATCGAATCTCTGAAAATTTATCCATTACTCAAAGGCTGGAGAGGTGACACACCTAAAAACGTTGACAAACTCGTTGAAGTTATGATGCGTCTTTCTCAAATGGTATCAGATTATCCTGAAATCAAGGAACTGGATATTAACCCATTAATCGTAACTGCGGAAGACGCCATAGCACTGGATGCACGTATTGTTGTAGACGAAAAGGTTATGGAGAATCCTATTCCTGAATTCTCACATTTAATCATTGCACCATG
>Ga0172377_10006860_pt1 | contig 11749 bp, 11 predicted proteins | sample Pumphouse3metaG_FD_119749 | JGI IMG/M metagenome (GOLD analysis project Ga0172377, IMG submission 119749) | Leachate microbial communities from a municipal landfill in Southern Ontario, Canada - Pumphouse #3 metaG | ecosystem: Engineered > Solid waste > Landfill > Unclassified | place: Canada... | reverse complement strand
CAGTTGGTTAGAGCATCGGATTCATAAACCGAAGGTCGTGAGTTCAACTCTCACCCTCGCTACGAAAAATATTTTTATATCTAATTGTTATTATTTTAATTTCTCACTAAATAAGAAGCCCAATTCTACTCCATCATCAAGATAAGTTTGTTCTAAAGTCTTTAAATTATTTGGACGATGAGAGCGACAACTGGCAGGTGTAACATAGAGCACTTTTCCATCATAATCTGGAAAAGAACATGAGTCTTGAGAAAAAATAAACTTTTTTAAAAAATAATTTTGTTGATAACGAGCTAGGGGTTGAACTTGAATCTCTGGAATAGAAATTAAACCTTCTAGCCATAAGTAAATATATACCCCTCTTAAGTCATTAGTAAAAACAATTTTATCGTAATCATCTATTTTATCCTTAATCCTAAGAGCAGTAATCTCATAATTCCGACTTCTATAACTAACACTAAGAATTGGTGTTAGCACAAAATATTGTTGAATAAAATAAGCTAGACCCCAAACATACACCAAAGTTGTAAAAATAATCAATAAAAACTTCCAGCTAGGCTTTATATTCTTAATCAAGTTAAAAATGTATTCAAAACCTAATATAACAATCAGTATTAAAGGTAAAATTAAGTTAAAAGGTCGAATGCTACTAGGAATCTCTTCAATTGTTAGAGCTGCTGGAATCGGTGTTAAGATTAATAAAGTTAAAATAATAAAAGTTAAATTTTTATATTTTTTATTTTTTAATAATTGCAAAGAACCAAAAAATAAAAAGATAATTTCAAAAAAATAAAATAAGCCGTGTTGTAAAACAATAAATCTTTTGGTTGCTCCACCACTAACAAATAAATAATTCAAGTCAAAATGTGCTAAATAATTTTCTAAAAAATATCTGAAATAGAAAAAAGGTTTGTTATAAAACGCACGAATCAATAAAAGTGGTGTTTGCCCAGTACTTTTAGTAGTAAATTCAAAAATCAAAGCTTTTGGCAAATCATTACCCAAAACTCCAATGGCTGAAAAGCGAGTCAAAGCCGAACTAAGAGTTAAAAGAAAAGAGAAGAAAGTTAAAAGAAATAGTATTAGTGATCTTTTTTTAACTTCTTTTTTAGTATTTTTCACCAGTAAATTCAAAAGCAAGTAAGTGCTATAAAAACCCAATAAAACAATTTTATTTGAGTGATAACTATACATTCCCAAAAGAGCAGTTAAAAAAACAGAATGTAGTAGATTAAATTTATTTTTTTATCCTTAGTAATTTTTAAAAAAAATATTAAATTTGCAAGTAAAAACGTAAAGCTAAGAATTACTTCCTCCGTGGCTCGTGAGTTGACAATGTGCCAAGGAGAAACACTCAATAAAATCATCCCCAATAAAGCTAAACTGTTATTTTTAGTTAATTTTTTAATTAGTAAGTAAAATAAGAAAATTGAAACTATGCCAATCAGAGCTGATGGTAAACGTGATGCAAAAGTGTTATTGCCAAAAATTACTAAAAAAGGAATTTGTAAATAAGAATATAAAGCCGGCTTAGGATCCATTAAAGAATTAAGTTGAATAGGTAAAAATTGACCATCTTCATCTTTTAAAGTTTCTAAGATTGAACTTGAGTTGATTAGAAAAGAAGCCTCATCGTGTTGCAATCCTTTAGGAACTTCCCCAAGCCTATAAACTCTTAAAAAACCTGCTAGTAAAATAATTAAAACAAAGATTAAATTAACAATATTTTTTTTATTTAAAATTTTTAACATTGGTTTTTATTATAATAAATAAAAAGAAATATAAAAGGGGGCCGTTCAACTCCATTTTAATTAATAAAAAAGCCCCACTTTCATGAGGGGCTTTTTATTTTTTATCAGCGGTAACAATATCTCTTACATCATTCCTGGCATACCACCTCCAGTTGGCATAGCTACTGCTTCCTCTTTTTTAGGAATATCAGCTACTAAACATTCGGTAGTTAAAATCATTGAGGCCACTCCAGCTGCATTGACTAAAGAAGCAATGGCTACCTTAGCAGGTTCAATCACTCCAGCAGCTAACAAATCTTCAAACTCATTAGTAAGAGCATTAAAACCCCAGTTGGCTTTATTTTTATCTTTAACTTTACCAACTACCCAGCCGGCATCTTCGCCAGAGTTGGTTGCCAACATGCGTAGTGGTTCTTCCAAAACTTCGGCAATCAAATTAATACCAGTTCTTTCATCTTCTGTTTTGGCTTTTTTTTCAATTTCAGCTAAAACCTTTCCAGCTCGCATGAGAGTCACACCACCACCAGCAATAATGCCTTCTTCAATTGCTGCTTTAGTTGCTTCTTTTGCATCCTTAACTCGCTCTTGAAGATTTTTCATCTCCATTTCAGTAGCAGCCCCAACTTGGATCACCGCTACACCACCAGTTAATTTAGCTCGACGTTCTTCTAATTTTTCAATATCAAAATCAGAAGTGGAGTTGGCAATTTCTCGCTCAATTTGGGCTACTCTGGCATCAATATCGCTTTGCTTGCCTTTGCCACCCACAATTCTAGTACTGTCTTTATTCGAACGTACACTGTCGGCTTGACCCAAATCTTCAATCTTTGCATCAGTAAGTTTAAAACCGGTGTCTTCACTAATTAAATTAGCTCCGGTTAAAATAGCAATATCTTGCAACATAGCCTTACGACGATCGCCAAATCCAGGAGCTTTAATTGGCAAACACTTAAAAGTGCCACGCAATTTATTAACCACCAAAGTAGTTAAGGCTTCACCTTCTAAATCATCAGCAATAATCACTAGCTCACGACTAGAATTAACTACTGCTTCTAGTAAAGGCAAAATATCTTTAATGTTGCTAATTTTTTGATCAGTAACCAAAATGTATGGTTTCTCGCTGACTGCCTCCATGCTGTCACTATCAGTCACAAAATATGGAGAAGCAAAACCTTTGTCAAACTCCATACCTTCTTTGTGTTCAATAGTGATTTCCATGGTCTTGCCCTCTTCGACTTCAACCACTCCATCTTTACCAACCAATTTCAGCGCTTCAGAAATTTTTTTACCAATTGTTTCATCTTGTGCAGAAATAGTGGCTACTTTTTGCCAATCAGCTTCGGTCACATCTTGAGATAAACGATGAATTTCTTTGACTACGGCATTAACCGCTTGGTCTATACCTCGCTTCATAATCATTGGGTTAGCTCCAGCGGTCACATATCTCATACCTTTATTAGCTATTGCTTGAGCCAATAAAGTTGAGGTAGTTGTCCCATCACCAGCAGTTTCGTTAGTTTTGTCGGCTGCTTCTTTGACTAATTGAGCGCCCATATTTTCAAATTTATCTTCAAGTTCAATTTCCTTAGCCACACTCACGCCATCATGAATAACTTGAGGAGCTCCCCAACTGCGATCTAAAGCTACATTGCGTCCCTTAGGACCTAAAGTTGTAGTCACCGCTTCAGCCAATTTATTGATACCAATTAACATTTTTTGTCTGGCGCTGTCGCCAAATAGAAGTTGTTTTGCTGCCATAATTTTCCTTTTTTATATTTTTCTGTTTTTTATTGTTTAATAATCAATGTTATTAACTATTACTTAATAATTGCTAAAATGTCTTCAAATTTTAAAAACTGATATTCAATTTCGTCAATGTTGACATCGTTGCCACCCCATTTTTTATAAAGCACTTTATCGCCTACTTTAGCAGGGGCTTTAATTTCCAAGCCATCGTCGTGGGTGTTTGCACCGACTGCCAAAACCTGACCGTATTGAGGTTTTTCACTATCATCAACAGCTAAAATAATCCCCGAGGTTGTTTGTTTTTCTTTTTCAGCGGGTTTAACCAAAATATAACCAGCCGTGGGTTTAAGTTTTTTGACGTCTAACTTTGACATAAAAAAATCTTTCTATCTTTTTTACTTTTTACTATCTAATTTAAAAGTTTAAAAAGTTGGTGAACAACTATCCACCAAAGCTTCTAAAAAATAACATAAAGTTTAAGTTTTAGCAAGTACTTAATTTGACTGCTAATTAAAGATCAATTAAATTATCATCAAAAAAAATCGTATTCATCAAGCTAACAGCTTTTTTTATTTCTTCAGCTAGCAACAAAGATAATTGAGAATTATTGTCATTATCCTTTAAGGCAATCAATGACAAATTAGAATGTTTGATAATTAATTGGCCAATTTGATCAAAAAATTCTTGATGATCGACCAACCATTGAGATTTCTCGCTTGAAGACTTTGATGAAATTTTTTCTAAAAGAACTATTAATTTTTTTAGCTCAAAAATTTTGACTTGCAAAGTAAACTCTAATTGTTGACTGTCCAAACCATCTTCCAATTGTGGATTGATAAATAGAGGGTGAAAGGTTTCAGTAAACTCATCCTCACCCAACTGATAACGCAATTTAATTTCGTTTAGTAAGTCTCGTAAATAATCGTTTTTTGCCATATTTCAAGGTATAATGACCACCCTAAGAAACACTATCATACAAGAGACAATGAAAATTTTAAAGCTTAATCTAAAACTGGCTACAGAAGTAAAAATTAATCAAGTCATTAAAGAAGCAATTACTACTATTAAAAATGGCGGTTTAGTTATTTATCCAACTGAAACCATCTATGGTATGGCTGCTAACCCCCACGATCAACAAGCTATCAACAAATTGCTCAAATACAAAAATCGCCGTGAAGGAAAACCTTTATCCATCGCTGTTAGTAAGCAGGCTATGGCTGAGCAATACGTAATAATTAACCAACAAGCACAAAATTTTTATCAACGCTTTTTACCAGGACCTTATACCGTCATTTCCCAATTACGAGTGAATAGCCAAATTGATCAACGTGTAGCTAGTGAATTTGGCACTTTAGGAATTCGCATTCCAGATTATCCGCTAATGCTTAAACTTATTGAGCATTTAGGTCATGGCATCACCGCCACAAGTGCCAATGCTTCCAACAAAAAACGCCCTTATCGAATCAAAGATGTTTTAAATAATATAAGTGAAAAGCAAAAACAATTAATTGATTTAATTATTGATGTTGGTCAGTTGGCAAAAAATGAGCCATCTGTGGTTATCGACACCTCCCTATCAACTCCACTGAGCATGCGTGGACAATTAAGAACAAATGATAAATTTATAGAATTTAATTCTCAAAGTGAAAGTGAAACTCAAGGGTTGGCGATGCGTTTGATCTTAAAAAATTTAAACAATCTCAAAAAACAAGGATTATTATTTGGTTTAAGTGGGGAATTAGGCGTGGGAAAAACTATTTTTGCCAAAGGGGCAGCTAAATTTTTAAAAATTAAAGAAGAAATTACTTCACCCACTTATACTTATCTTAACGAGTATACCTATCAAAAAGGAACTCTTCAGGGTATTTTTTATCATCTAGACGCCTGGAAAATTGATCAAGAGCAAGAATTTTCTTTACTTAAAGTTGATCAATTACTTAAGGCTAACAATATTCTCTTAATTGAATGGTGGGACAAAATTGCTAATTTTTTGCCAGATAATCTAAAAAAACAAGCCATTATTTTAGACCTAAGTGGTCAAGATAATTGGCGAAAAATTAAATTATGGGAAAAGACAAAAAAATGATTCTAGCGGCTAAAAAAACAATTTTGGCTATTGATACTAGCTGTGATGACACGAGTGTGGCTGTGCTAGAAGGCAATCGAGTATTAGCAAATGTTGTAGCTTCCCAAACGGCTATTCATCAACAATATGGGGGAGTTTTCCCCACTTTGGCTAAACAAGCTCACCAAGAAAATATTGAAGCTTGCGTGCAGTTAGCTTTGCAAAGGGCTGGCTTAAGCAATAAATTAAAGATAAGAGATCACATAGATGCTGTGGCTGTCACAGTGGGGCCGGGGTTGGCACCGGCTTTGGAAGTGGGCATTAAACATGCTAAAAAATTAGCTAAGCAGTGGCAATTGCCAATTATTGCCATCAATCATATTGAAGCTCATGCCCTATCACCCTTGTTAAGCCCTAAAACAAAAAGGCAAAACAGAGAAATTGATTTCCCAGTTTTAGCTCTAGTCATTTCCGGTGGTCATAGTGAATTTATCCTAATTAAACAAATTGGCAATTATCAGCGATTGGGTTGGACCGTCGATGATAGCGCCGGAGAATGTCTAGACAAAGTTGGGCGCATGCTAGATTTAGGTTATCCGGCTGGAGCAATTTTAGAAAAGTTGGCTAAAAAAGGCAATCCAAACCTCTGGTCTTTACCTTTAGCCATGACTAGTGTAGATAATTTTAATCTTAGTTTTTCTGGATTAAAAACAGCTAGCAGTCAATTGATTAATCAAGTTAAAAAACAAAAGCAATTAGACGGTCAAACAGTTTGTGATTTGGCAGCCACTGTCCAGCAACAAGTTTTTAGCCAAATTATTTATAAGTTAGAAAGAATATTATTCAGTCCAGATTTAAGCAAAAAAGTTTATCCCAAAGCTCAATTGATTAAAAAAATCAAACAGCAAAAAACAAAAGCAGCTGTAACAGATATTAACGAAATCTGGCTGGGTGGCGGCGTAGCAGCCAATATTACTTTGCGAACTAGTATAAGACAAACTCTAAAGACTTATCAAAAATTATCAGGAAAAAAGATTAAGCTCCATTTACCCTATCATAAAAAGTTTTGTGCTGATAATGCCGCCATGATCGCCCTCACTGCTCAATTTAGTTCTGAACAAAGTAAAAACACTAATGCACAGCTTATTGATCGTCAAGCAAATCTAAAAATCGGCACTTTTTGCCAAGCATGTTAAAATAAGCACAGTGCAAGAACTTATCTTGTTACCTCTACTCGCCAAATCTCAAGCCCATTATTTTGTGGGTTTTTTAAATAATCGTCAAAGAAATTTGATTATGCTTTTTGCTTTGCAAGGTCCCGACGCTCATTTTTTTGGGAAAGATCTACAGACTAAAATCAGCAATTGGCAATTTAACAGTGCTGAAAAAATACATGTGGCCTTGTTGGACTTAAATAAAGACTGTCGATTAAATAAATTGCAATTAAATTTTGCTCTTAGTTTGAGAGTTAACAAAAAAATAATTTTAGCTTGTCAAGGCGGCAGCATTTTACTGAAAAGAAATCAGCAAATTAAAGAATTATTAAAAAGTCAAAGTGAAATAAACATGCTTGTTGGCCAATACTTTGATGACGATCAATTTTTATTAATTGCTGGTAATCATCAATTGGGACAAGTTGTTTTAGAAAAAAGTCGCAGCCACACTTTAGAGTTAATTCTCGAACAAAAGCTTAATGATTATTTAAAAAATGACTTTAGTACTGCTTTATTACTCTGGCACTACCAAACTAAAGAAAAAGTAGCTTTAACGACAAAATTAATTAAATTCAAAAAATATTTAAGAAAAATTAAAAAAATTCCTAAAAAAATAAAAGAATTGTTTAAAAAAATTAGAAATCTTAGACAAGAGCAAAGGAAATATTACCAAAAGCTATTCTTATATCTAATCGCTAGCATTTTGCTTATTGCGACTGGCGTTTCAATTTGGCACTATAAAGAACAAAAAAATCTAGAAAGAGTAAATAATGAAATTGATACTTTAACTTTAAGCAACGAGGAGTTGACAACGCTGAGCAGCAGGCAACCTGTCTTAGCCAGAGAAAAAATCGAAGAAAGTCAGGAGAATCTAAAACAATTATTGACAGAAAATAATTCCTTGCTTGCTAAAAAAAGAATCGAAGAAAAGATTAATGAGTTGGAGTCGCAGGCAGAAAAATTGGCTAGTGAAAACAATCTCGATCAACTCTTAATTTATAGCAACTGGTACGATAATTATCCAAATTTTTTAGGCAAAAAAATGATTGACAGTCCCCAGGGGATTTTGCTGGCCAACAAACAAGGCAATCAGCTCTTGTTAATTAATAAAAATAATGATTTTGAACTATGGGAAGTTAATTCTACTGATTTTAGTATTGATGCTAGCAACACAGAAAAACTTAAAATTTTCGTTAAAAATCAGGGAATAAAATATTTAGATTGGCAAGAGAAAAACAGTCTTGAACTTAAAACTGAAGGAGATTCAGACCGAGATACTCAATTTCTAGAAAGTTACCAAAACTATCTTTATTTATTAAATCCCGAAAAACGTAACATTTATCGCTATACCCTGACTGATAAAAAGCTCAGTGAAGCCATTGGTTGGCTAATAGATAAACAAGAAATTAATTTTAATAAGATTAGTGATATGAGTATTGATGGTGATTTGTGGCTCAGTTTTAAAGACGGCAAAATTATGAAATTTAGTAGGGGTTATCGGGAAGACTTTGCACTAACGGGCCTTGAACAACTGCCCAATGATTCTCTGCTGATAGCTAGTCAAGTAAATTCAGAAAAGATTGTTTTCCTAGATAAAGCAAATAATCGGCTGATTGTCAGCACAAAAGAAGGTCAATTAATTAGTGAAATTAAGAGCAATGAATTAGCTGGCGTGAGCGATATAGCTTTATCTAGTGATGGCCAAAGCTGTTTTGCCCTAAGCGGCTCAGTAATTTATCAAATTCAAATTTAAAACTGTTACAATAAGCACATGTTGTTAATAAAAAACAAAAAAGCTTATTTTGACTATCAACTAGATAAAAAATATAAGGCAGGTATTGTTTTAACTGGAGCTGAAGTTAAAAGTCTGAGATTAAAACATGCTAGTTTAGCTGGCAGTTATATCAAAGCTTTAAACAAAGAAAGCAAAAAAGCAGAATTGTTTTTAATTAATGCTCAAATTAATCATTATCGTTTTGCTGGAAAAAACCAAGATTATGATCCAAAAAAAACTCGTAAATTATTACTAAGAAGAAAAGAAATCGCAGAATTAGTTATAGCTAGCGAGCAAAAGTCTTACAGCATCATTCCCCTAGCTTTTTTATTAGAACACAATCAAATCAAACTAGAATTAGCTTTAGCTAGAGGGAAAAAGAGTTTTGAAAAGAGAGAAAGTATTAAAAAAAGAGACTTAAATAGAGAGCTTAATAAGAAATTAAAACGCAGTCAGTTCAAAATTTGAAAACTTACCCTTGCTTGTCAGTTGAATTTGTCTTTTAATAGAAGACAACAATAATATAAAAAGGAATTTATGCCTAAAAGAGTTTTTTGGCCAGCTACCTTGGTGGTCATGGGTTTAATTTTTATGGCTTCAAACATGGGCCTTTTACCAATTGCATTTTGGAACCTCTGGCCAATAATTTTGCTGCTAGTCGGTTTGGGAGGACTCATCACTTCTGACCGAGAAGAATGGATTGTTGAGCCTAAGAGCGCGAAGAAAAAAAGCCAAAAAAAGAAAACTGCCCGTAAAAAATAACAGTTAAGGAAACTTCTAGTGAAAGCTCTTTATGAGTAAATCTTCTAATTTTTTTCAAATTGCTATTGACGGGCCTGTAGCTGCCGGTAAAGGCACAGTCTCTAGATTACTTGCTGAAAAATTAAACTTTCTATATGTTGACACCGGGGCTATGTATCGGGCTGCTGCTTTATTGGCTATGCAAAATAATCTAAGTTTTGATCAAGAAGATGAAATTGCCTCGCTAATAGCTAACAGTAAATTAGAAATGCGTAATCCCGAAGGAGATAAAGAGGCTGATGGTCGTTTAACTACCCTAATTTTGAATGGCGAGGATACATCATGGGCGATTCGCACCATCAGGTGTAGCGATGGTGCTTCAAAAGTTGCCACCCTAGCCAAAATTAGAAAAATTTTGGTTGAAAAACAAAAAAAAATTGCTGAAACACAAAATGTAGTTATGGAGGGACGAGATATTACTTTTAAAGTTCTCCCAGAGGCTGACTTAAAAATATTTCTGACTGCAGATTTAAAAATTAGAGCTCATCGTCGTCATTTACAATATTTGATTAAGGGTATTGATAAAACTTTGGAAGAAGTAATTGTAGAAGTTAAAGAAAGAGATGAGAGAGATATGAGTCGTCAAATTGATCCTCTTCATCCTACCGCTGATTCCTGGATCTTAGATTCTAGTCAATTAAGTATTGGAGAAGTTGTTGATTCAATTGTTGATAAAGTACAAACAATGATTGAAGAAAAAAATGGCATTCATGAAAAAAAATAAAACTAATAAACAACTAGCCTTTGATGTAAAAAAAGATATAGAAGAAATTGAAAAAAAATACCAAGCTAAACGCCGTCGTCGTAAAAAAGAAAAAAATGAACAGGAAGAATTAAGTCAGCAGTGGTTGGCACCTTTTTTATTAGTACTGACTTTGCTTATTGGTTACCTACTCTACACTTTTTATTAAATTGTTAAACTCAAAAAATTTGTCCACTCTGATGGCTAGCTGCTTCCAAAGCTCTCAACTCTTGTTCCTTAGCCAGATCAGTAAAATATTGATCGCTACAAGCTCTAGTTGGTTCAGTGCCAGCCACAAATATTTCTTCAACCACCTTAGGACAAGCACTACAAGGCAAAGTACCAGTACTGGCACAAATTTTAATTTTTAATAAATTACTAGGCATAGCAAAGCGATGAGGATTGAAATCATCTAAAAGTATTAAGAAAATTTTGTTCCAAATTGGGGAAGCTCCAGTAATACCAGAGGCCACATGACTCATCGGCGTGTTATCGTTATTGCCCACCCAAGTAGCAACTAAACGATCGGTAGTGTAACCAATTGTCCAATTATCTTTCATGCTATTAGTGGTGCCTGTTTTTACTGCCACTTCTTGCTTGGGAATATTTAATACTGAATATGAACCGAAAGCATTAGTTCTCGCTTGATTATCAGATAAAATATCTGAAATTGTATAGGCTACCCGAGGGCTTAATTTTAATGAGGTATAACAATTAGTATCATTTAAAGCACAGTTATTAGAATATAAAAGTTCACCTTGAGCGTCTCTTACTTCTAATAAAGCATTTGTTTGTACGGGATAACCTAAATTAGCAAAAGTGCTATAGAGTTCAGCCATATCTAACATTAAAACCTCCCCTGCTCCTAAAGTTAACGATAAGCCAAAACGAATCGGATCGTTCCAAGTGCTAATACCTAGTTTTTGACCCTGATTAATTAAATTTTGCACACCAAGTTCGGCAAGTAATTTAACTGCTGGCACATTGTAAGAAGAAGCTAGAGCCTCTCTTAACGTTACCTTGCCGCGAAAACGATTATCATAATTACGAGGCGTGTATGGACGACTACCAACAATTTGATAAGTAACACTAGTATCTTCAATTAAATCATTGGGCTTTTTACCCTGCTCAAAAGCCAGAGAATAAGTTAATGGCTTAATAGACGAACCTGGTTGTCGTGGTCTAAGCACTACATTAACCTGACCATCATGAGCAAAATCAAAATAATTAGCTCCACCCACCATAGCTAAAATTTCTCCAGTTTTCGGATTAGTAACTAGAGCTGCCCCATTAGTAATTTGTAAATTTTTTAGACGATTTATTTCATCACTAACAATTTTTTGCACTTCTTCTTGTAAATTTAAATCTAAAGTTGTCCTCACTTCCAAACCTCCCTTTGCCACTAAATTTTCACCATAAATATCAGCTAACAATTGTTTAACATACATAACAAAATGGGGAGCCTTAATATCAATTACATCTTCTCTAAATTGTAGTTTTTCCATCCTAGCTTCGTCAGCCTGCTCTTGAGCAATATATCCATCTTCAAGCATTCTTCTTAACACATCCGCCTGTCTATTTTGAGCCACTTCCGGATTAGGACCAAAAGGAGAATACAAACTCGGAGCCTGAGGTAAACCGGCTAATAAAGCACTT
>Ga0172377_10006859_pt1 | contig 11750 bp, 11 predicted proteins | sample Pumphouse3metaG_FD_119749 | JGI IMG/M metagenome (GOLD analysis project Ga0172377, IMG submission 119749) | Leachate microbial communities from a municipal landfill in Southern Ontario, Canada - Pumphouse #3 metaG | ecosystem: Engineered > Solid waste > Landfill > Unclassified | place: Canada... | reverse complement strand
CATCCACCAAGACCAGATATCTCCATTCTTTTGAGCTTCTGCAGGGTCAACGATTGGTCCGTTTTCCGTAAGTGCCATGATATGGTTGGAACCCATCTTACTGATGATTGTATTCCATGCGCTGATGTTTGACTGTGTGTTATTGGCACCATTGTATAGGTCTACGCCGATCACGTCCACATATGCATCACCAGGGTACCATTTTTCATTATAGGCGTAGTTCTGTTGAGGGTCTTTCTCCAGGTTCCATACCCAGATAAGGTTCTTGACGCCGTTTACATTCACCATCCGATCGTAAACCAAACGGTAAAGTGCAATATAGTTGTCCGCCCCCTTGGTGCCCCACCAGAACCATCCTCCGGAAGCCTCGTGAAGAGGTCGCCAAATGGCGGCAACGCCGGACTTTTGCAAGTCTAAAAACAATTCCGAAACATGGTCTATGTCGGCAATCAACAACTTATATTCGTCGGAAGATGTGTTCCACTGAGTTGTTCCGCTTTGAAAGGCCTTTGTGTAATCAAAGGTCGTATAGTTGCTGTTGGCGCCTTGGGCGTAGAATGCTTTTTCGTTACCGACACGCCAGTGCCAGGTGAAAGATGGAATGCCACCGTCTTTCCACAACTCTTTTGCCAATGAAATGCCACTGTTGGTGTATTGTTGGAACCAGCTTTCGTCGGATTGTGCTCCGGTGGCATTCATCATGTCGACACCTACCAAGGCCGGATATTTGTTCCCGTCTATGGAGTAGAGGTAAGATACGTCGACCTGCGTCTTATAACTGTTGCCGCCATTGTCCATATCACCGCACATGACTCCGGATATGGTCTTCTTTCCGAAATTTTCGTATAAAAAATCATATAACAGTTTGGCACCTTCCGTCGCATCTTTCGTGACGGGGGTAGTACTGATTGCAGACTGGACTTGCGATAGACAGCCCCAAACCGCAATGATCATAAACAATAACTTTTTGTTCATCGTGATAACGTTTTTAAGATTACGGAACAAAAATAGGTGTTGGACAGCAAACAAAGAAGGAGAAAAAAACCGAAAAAATGGAGTTTTGTTTCAACAGCCCGTTTTGAAACCTGCCGAATATTCGACAGTGAAATATTCCCATAGGGATAATCTCTTTGTGGCAAAAAAGAATGAAAGACGAGCTCGGATCCCTTCGGAATACGTCAATCTGGTTTTTCTGAGGGTGTATGTTTTCGGACGAAATTTGCAGGATAAAATAGAATTTTTTTCAAAAATACCTCATTGTCGGGTGTAGGCAGACATTCGCCTTTGATGAAGGAGGAACGTGTAGTATCTCCCGGAAAGCGGGCAACAGCGCGGGCACTTTTGCTTGCTTTTCTTGCCGGAGAAAAGTAAGTGCCCGTTCGGCAGGAGGACAGAAATGATTGTCGTGTATGGTGCATTCCTCCGGAATGCGGTTGCCGATGCCTATTTCCCCCTCTACAAAGAGATAATGCCTATGGCATTTTGTCAAAATCGTCATAAGTTGTTTTTTTACCGATTACTTAGTAATGGTTACAGAATAACTTCCGCAACTTTTTGACAGAAAACTCTTTGCATTTAAATTTTGGCAAGCAGAAATCTGCGGAAGTTATTTTTTCACTGTTACTTAAGAAAAAGAATGTAACTTAAGAAAACGAAAATAAAGGGAATTATGGAACCACCATGTTCTCTCTTGTTTGTACTCTATATTGTCCTATTCGTCAGACAACGTGACTAGAATGTCGCGATAGGAGTTGAATATCTTTGATTTTGATACAAACCCTACATATAGTCCCGCTTCGTCGAGAACGGGTAGGTTCCATGCCTGTGTCTTCTCGAAAACGAGCATCACCTTCTCCATGGAGTCGTTGAGGGTTACAAATCCCGGAGGGGTCACCATCAGCTGCGATACCTTGAATCGTTTGTATAGTTCCGGACGGAACATGATGTTGCGTATCTCGTCCAGACTTAGTAAGCCTACGAGTCGGTGATGTTTGTCCAATACGGGAAATATGTTCCTTTTTGATTTTGCGATGATGTCTATTATCTCACCTAGATACATGTTGGGATGTATGACCTGCAGATCCTTTTCGATGACGTTTTCTGTTTTCAGAAGGGTGAGCACGTTCTTGTCCGTGTGGTGGGTTAGCAACTCGCCCTTTTTGGCAAGACGCATGGCGTAAAGGCTATGAGGCTCGAAGGCCAAGATCGTGATGTAGGCGATGGTGGAGGTTATCATCAGACTGAGGAACAGTCCGTAGCCGCCGGTCATCTCGGCGATGAGGAAGGTGCCTGTCAATGGTGCGTGCATTACGCCCGCCATCACGCCCGCCATACCAGCCAGCGCGAAGTTCTTCTCCGGCAGCTTGGCTATGTTCATGAAGTTGATGCTGTAGGCCATGATATAGCCGCTCACGCAGCCCATGAACAGGCTGGGGGCGAAGATACCTCCCGTACCTCCACTGCCGTTGGTAGCGGCGGATGCGAATATCTTGAAGAAGATGACGAGAAATAGGAACAAGGAGAGCATGTAGAAATTGTCCTTGAACCCGTAGAACACACTGTTTTGTGTTACCATCTCGGCCTTGCCGTCTAGTAGGTAGCCGATGGTGTCGTATCCCTCTCCGTAAAGCGGTGGCAGGAAAAAGATGAGGACGCTCAGCATGATGCCTCCCACCATGAGCTTTTTTATTGGCGTGTTGAGGCTGGCGAAGAACGATTCCAGTTTGTTCATCCCGCGGGTGAAGTATAGGGAGACGAATCCGCATACGATGCCCAATAGGATGTAGTAGGGTACACGGTCGAGCTGGAATTTGTCCGGTGTAAATTCGAACATGAAAGACTCTCCGGACAGAAAGAAGGTGAATACGGACGCGGTTGCGGCCGAGATGAGCAGCGGCACGATGGAGGCCATGGTAAGGTCTAGCATCAGCACTTCCAATGTGAATATCACGCCCGTGATGGGTGCCTTGAAGATGCCGGCGATGGCTCCTGCTGCCCCACAACCTACCATCAGCATGAGCGTCTTTTGATTCATACGGAAGGCTTTCCCGAGATTTGAACCTATGGCCGAACCTGTCAGTACGATAGGAGCCTCGGCTCCTACCGAACCTCCGAATCCGATGGTCAGTGAGCTGGCGATGATGGACGACCACATATTGTGTGGCTTGATCCTTGCCTTCCTTTGCGATATGGCATATAGAATCTTCGTTACTCCATGGCTGATGTCATCTTTCACAAAATATCTCACATAGAAACTGGCGCAGAAAATACCCATGATAGGTGTTGCCAAGTAGAGGTAGTTCAAGTTGCCTTCGGTGAAACTTTCCCGTACAACCTCATGGACAAACTCGATGATTGCTTTCAGTACGAATGCCGCTAGTGCGCAGAAGAGTCCTACCAAAAAACTGAGAATCAGAATGAAGTGCTTTTCATTGATATTGCGCTCCCTCCATGATAGTACCTTTAAAAATAATTCTTGCATTTTATGTTTGTAAACTAGAATAAGAATGCGAAAATACTATTTTTCTTTCTTTTTGACCCGTTTTTGTCTGATTTTAATGAATGAGAAACATTTCTTTTCTTTTAGCCTGAAATGTTAACATACCTTGTTTTTCGGGAGAATGTTTGTTCTTCTCTTTGTGGTTGATTATTATGTCGTTGACATTTGATTTCTGTTTTTGACGTTAAAAAACAAGGAAAAAAGGATACTTTTGATTACCTTTACAAAATTGCATAGTGTTTTATTTCGGATGGCATTTGTCTTTTGGATTTTGTGATGTTGATATTGTCTCCTCTCATGCAAGTTTTATTTCGGATGGTATCGGGTGGGGCTGTGTTATTTTCCCCCTGTGTTTAATAAGGAGGCGTCCCGATGCCCGCTGTCTTTTATCTTCGGATATGTCTGGTTTCATTCAGGAAAAACCGATGAAATCGGTGATTTTTTTGACATATCCGCATTTTCTTGAAAATAAAATAAAAACTAAATAAATGACAAACAGATGGGTTTTTACCCCTCTGACTAAAGAACAGGAAGAGCAAAAGGAAAATTTGGCTCAGGAGTTAGGTATAAGTCCTATATTATGCCAGTTATTGGTTCAGAGAGGTATTACGACGTTCGATGAAGCGAAACGTTTTTTCAGACCCCAGTTGGATGACCTTCATGATCCGTTCTTGATGAACGACATGGAAAAGGCCGTCGAACGGCTTAATGTGGCGATGGGGCGGAAGGAGAAGATCCTTATTTATGGAGATTATGATGTAGATGGAATAACGGCTGTTGCCTTGGTCTACAAGTTCTTAAAACAATTTTATTCTAATGTGGACTTCTACATCCCCGACCGCTATACGGAGGGGTATGGAATCTCTTACATGGGAATTGATTTTGCGGCGGAAAACAACTTTAAGTTGGTCATTGCCCTCGATTGTGGTATAAAGGCAGTGGAGAAGGTGGCCTATGCCAAGGAGAAGGGGGTCGAGTTTGTCATTTGCGACCACCATACGCCGGACGATAAGTTGCCGGAGGCGGTAGCTGTGCTGGACTCCAAACGGGTGGATTCCCACTATCCGGATCCTAATCTGTCGGGTTGTGGCGTCGGCTTTAAATTCATGCAGGCTTTCGCCATCAATAATGGCATCAAGTTCGAATCTCTCACTCCTTTGTTGGACCTGTTGGCGGTCAGCATTGCCTCCGACATTGTGCCTATTAATGGAGAAAACAGAATTCTTGCCTTTTACGGTTTGAAGCAGCTGAATTCTAATCCGAGTCTTGGTCTCAAAAGTATAATTGAGGTCTGTGGTTTGACGGATAGGGAGATAACAATCAGTGATATTGTGTTCAAGATAGGTCCGCGGTTGAATGCCTCTGGTCGCATTCAGTCGGCCAAGGAGGCGGTTGAGTTGCTTATCTCTAAAGATCTCACTTTCGCGAAGGAGAAGAGTGATTGCATCAACCAGTATAACCAGACGCGTAAGGATTTGGATAAGAACATTACCGACGAGGCCTACTCCGAACTGGAAAAGGAGAAGGATATGGGGCTGGCCGATACGAAATCTATCGCTATCTACAACTCCAGTTGGCATAAGGGTGTGATTGGCATTGTGGCCTCCCGTTTGACGGAGATTTATTATAAACCGACCATCGTGTTGACCAACTCGAATGGCTTTGCCACAGGGTCTGGTCGTTCGGTGCAAGGGTTTGACATCTATAAGGCCATTGAGTCTTGCCGCAATTTGCTGGAGAACTTTGGCGGACATATGTATGCGGTCGGGCTCTCTATGAAGGAGGAGAATGTGCCGGAGTTTAAACGTAGGTTTGAGGAGTATGTCGCTGGAAATATTCTTCCGGATCAGACGGAGCCTCAGATCGACATCGACGCAATCATCGACTTCAAGGAGATTACTCCTAAGTTTTTCCGCTTGTTGAAACAGTTCAATCCGTTCGGTCCGGAAAACATGAAGCCTGTGTTCGTGACGAAACGTGTGTTCGACTATGGCACCAGCCGTGTGGTAGGCAAGGAGCAGGAGCACCTGAAGTTGGAACTGATTGATTCAAAGTCAGAATGTATCATGAACGGCATCGCCTTCGGTCAGTCAGAGTTTAACGCCCATATTAAGGCGCTTAATCCGGTCGATATATGTTATACCGTGGAGGAAAATACCTTTAATGGTAACACATCCATACAATTGATGATAAAGGACATAAAACCGGCCCAACAGTAGGATGCTGGGAATGTCCGCTTTCTTGTTCACGTAAAAGGAGGAGAGGAAATTGTGCGGTGAGTTACGCATCTTTTCGTCAATTCTCTTTTTACGTGAACTTTTTTACATGGGAGTCGATGTTTCGGTAGCTGATGTCCTGTATGTTACTGCATATATGCAAATATTTATTACTTTTGTGTCCGAATTTAATTTTGTAATAAGGTGAAGATAGGATTAGTTCAGCAGGCAAACGGTGCGGATTTGCGTGCCAACATAGAAAAACTTAAGGCGAACATACGCGATTGTGCCTCTCGTGGTGCAGAGCTGGTTGTCCTACAGGAACTGCACAACGGCCTCTATTTCTGTCAGACGGAGAACCCTGACAATTTCGATTTGGCGGAGACCATCCCAGGTCCGTCGACCGAAGAGTTTGGTGCTTTGGCCAAGGAGCTGGGCGTTGTCCTTGTACTTTCTCTGTTCGAGAAAAGGGCTGTTGGATTGTATCATAATACGGCTGTTGTTTTGGAACGAGATGGTTCCATTGCGGGCAAATACCGCAAGATGCACATACCTGACGATCCTGCCTATTACGAGAAATTTTATTTCACGCCAGGAGACTTGGGCTTTACACCTATCCAAACTTCGGTGGGAAAGTTGGGTGTGCTGGTATGCTGGGACCAATGGTATCCGGAAGCTGCCAGACTGATGGCTCTTGCCGGGGCTGAGCTGTTGATTTATCCTACCGCCATAGGATGGGAGAGTACGGATACGGATGAGGAGAAGCGTAGGCAGAAGGATGCTTGGATGATTTCGCAGCGTGGACATGCTGTGGCCAATGGACTCAATGTGGTGTCTGTCAACCGTACCGGTTATGAATCGGATCCATCGGGGGCGACCAATGGTATCCTGTTTTGGGGCAACAGTTTTGTGGCAGGGCCGCAAGGCGAGCTTTTGGCGGAGGCCTCCAATGATAAGGAGGAGAATTTGGTGGTGGAAATATCCAAGGAGCGTTCGGAGTCGGTACGTCGTTGGTGGCCGTTCCTTCGCGACAGAAGGGTCGACCAGTTCCATGATATAGTGCGGCGATACATTGACTGATGTGTTTGATTTCGGAGCTGGGATTCGTTCCTGATCCGTCTGTTTTTTCAGAAAAAGTACAATTCATATAAATTCTCGATAATCTATGGCTGAGACAAACTTTGTTGATTACGTAAAGATATTTTGCCGTTCGGGCAAAGGTGGCGCAGGTTCTGCCCATCTGCATAGGGAGAAGTTTACTCCTAAGGGAGGCCCGGATGGAGGTGATGGCGGCCGTGGTGGCCATGTCATATTGAAAGGCAATAAGAATTACTGGACGCTGATCCACTTGAAGTTTGAACGGCATGTGTTCGCCGGCGACGGTGGCAGCGGCGGCGCAAGCCGTAGCTTTGGCTTGGATGGCGGTGATAAGGTGATTGAGGTGCCTTGCGGTACGGTAGTTTATGATGCTGATACCGGCGATTTCCTTTGCGACGTCACAGACGACGGGCAGGAGGTCATACTGCTAAAGGGTGGCCGTGGTGGATTGGGAAACTGGCATTTCCGCTCGGCAACGAACCAGACTCCGCGTTATGCGCAGCCGGGAGAGCCTGCCATTGAGAAGAACATTGTGATGGAGCTGAAGGTTTTGGCCGATGTCGGTCTGGTTGGATTTCCGAATGCCGGAAAGTCCACTTTGCTCTCTGTCGTGTCTGCTGCGAAGCCAAAGATTGCCAATTACCCATTCACTACGTTGGTGCCAAACTTGGGTATAGTGCCTTACCGCGACCATAAGTCGTTTGCCATGGCAGATATCCCCGGCATCATAGAGGGGGCGTCTGGCGGGAAAGGCCTTGGCCTTCGATTCTTGAGACATATAGAGCGTAACGCTATTTTGTTGTTCCTCGTTCCTGCCGATTCTGACGACATTCTCAAGGAGTATGAGATTCTTTTGAATGAGTTGGCGCAATATAACGAGGAGTTGCTCCATAAGCAGAGGGTTTTGGCCATCTCGAAGTCGGATATGTTGGATGAGGAGCTGATGGAAGACATAGAGAAGTCTCTGCCTACAGATGTACCGCATGTCTTCATCTCTTCGGTGTCCAATGTGGGTATCTCGGAGTTGAAGGATATGTTGTGGCAGGAGTTGGTCAAGGACGAAAACCGCCATGTGACCATCTCCCATAAACCGATGGACATCTCTTTGTTGGATGACGATGAGGAATGTGAGGTCTCTGACGATGAATATGAGTTTGACTGAAAAGTATAGATGCTAAAATTAGAACATTCGAGATTGTTACAGAAGAGATGCGGAGTGTCGCACTTCTTCTCTACGATAGAAGGTGGCGTGGGTGGAGGTACCTACGCCACCTTTAATTTAGGTGCCTATTGTGGGGACGATCCGCAGACGGTGGCGGCCAACCGTAGAATCCTTTGCGATGAGTTGGGTCTGCGTCCCGACCATCTGGTGGTTCCCCACGAGGTGCATGGAGATGGCATATGTAGGATCGATTCCTCCTATTTCGAGATGAACGAAGAGGGTAGAGCCACTTTCTTGAACTCGTGTGACGCATTGGTTACCACAATGCCTGATGTCTGTCTGGCCGTTACTACGGCAGATTGCGTGCCCGTTCTGTTGTGCGACATTGAGAAAACGGTAGTGATGGCTGTGCATGCGGGTTGGCGTGGTGTGGTCAATGGCATTGTCCCTAAGGCGATGGGGATGATGGTGTCTGAATATGGAGTGCCGCTCTCTTCTGTCTGTGCGGTGACGGGTCCCTGCATCTCCGCGGCGGCATATGAAGTCAGTCGGGAGTTGGTGGATACTTTCTCATCTCTCTTTTCGAAAGAGCAGATGATGTTGGTGGCAAGGGCGACAGATACTTCCTTTTTCTTGGATTTACGTAGAGCGGTTGAGCTTCAATTCATAGATGCTGGAATTGACAGGAAGAATATAGGTATCCATCCTGGTTGTACCTATTCACAGGCAGATAGATATTTTTCGGCGAGGAGGCAGGGCTTAAACTCCGGACGGTTGCTTTCGGGAATTAAATTGGGATGAGGCGTGTGCGATTGCGTCCAGCTCCAACATCAGTTCCCTCACGTATTCCCGTTGCCGGTAATCAGGGTGGATGATTGCTTCGTCCATGGCGATGATGTCGATGTCTAGTGCGACGGAGGATGTGCTTTTTGTTCGGCCGAAATCTTTTTCTGTGTTGTCCAATATTTCCTTCAGTTCGACAGGATTAAGTCTTGTCCTGATCATGATGCCTACATTATGGAAGTGGGTGCAGGAGCGTATCCCGATGGCGGCTGTCTTTTTGATTTTAGTTTGTATTGCGCAGCTAAATCTGGCACACAGCGCGTCGATAGCATCCGTGAGGATGTCCTCTGCATTCTCTAAGTTGGAGCCTGCGCATAGTTTGTAAGTATGTATGATGTCCGTATCTGGCATATTCGTCTTTTCTCGAATCTGTTCGCAAAGATACGTTTATAAGCTGTCATTTGTTATAGTCGCGGAGCGTTTTCTGAAGTCGTTGGCGGGCAAAGAAGATGCGGCTTTTGACTGTTCCGATTGGAAGGTTCATCTTTTCTGCAATCTCATGGTATTTGTATCCTGAAACGTGCATGGAGAACGGTACTCTATAATCGTCAGAGAAACTGTTGATGCATTTTATTATTTCGTTTAATGTGTATGATCCGTCCGGGGTCTCTATGCCGGAGTCTTGTGGGAGATTTAGGTGGTATAGTTCTTCCGTTTGGTCTATGATGGTCTGGTTCCTTATAATCTTCCTGTAGTTGTTGATGAAAATGTTGCGCATAATGGTAAATACCCAACCCTTGAAGTTGACATTGTCCACGTATTTTTCTTGATTGTCCAGTGCCTTCAGTGTTGTATCTTGCAGTAAGTCGTGGGCATCATCCCGATTAGAGGTTAATGTATAGGCGAAATTTAACAGATTACTTTGTAAATCCATTAATCTTTCAATCTTTCGGAAAAAGATCTAGATTCCATGGTGGAGTTGTTTATTAGAATTTAATTTAATAAGTCGAAATAAAAACATATCGTGTTTGTTTTTTGTTCATCAATCAGTCTATCTTTGTACGTTTTCATATCATTCAACCGAACGGTTGGTCGTAAAAAAATAGATTGCAAAAATGCGAGAATAAAATGATATGGCATTGTGTTTTTTTTGTTAAATTTGAAATCGTAAATACTAATTAAATGAAAAATAGTTATCTTTGCTATCTTTTATTTTTGCTTCTGTCTTTTTGCCAAATCGGTTATGCAACAAATGATTTGTATTACAAGATAGACATAAGGGATGAAATAGGCAGTACGACGTGGCTGCATTTGAAGAATGGTATGGCGGAGGCCGACAGCTTGAACGCAAAAGCTGTTTTCATACATCTCAATACGTATGGGGGGTTGGTGCTTTTTGCCGATTCCATGAGAACCCGCATTCTGAATAGTCAGAGGCCTGTTTATGTGTTTATTGACAACAATGCGGCTTCTGCCGGTGCTCTGATTTCGATAGCTTGCGACAGTATCTATATGCGTAAGGGTGCTAATATAGGAGCTGCCACTGTGGTGAATGACCAAGGAGAGAAGATGCCGGACAAATACCAGTCTTATATGCGTGCCACCATCCGTTCTACGGCGGAGGCTCATGGAAAGGTGCCCGTATTGGAAAATGGAGACACTGTCTACCGTTGGAGGCGTGATCCGCACATAGCGGAAGCGATGGTAGACGAACGTGTGGTTGTGTCTGGTGTGGTCGATTCCGCCCACATACTGACCTTTACTGCAGACGAGGCTGTGGCCCATGGTTATTGTGAGGGCATTTATGAGACGGTGGATGAGATTATCGTCTCCTCGTTGCACGATTCTGATTATACCATCCGGACGTATGATCCTAGTTTTCTGGACAATCTGAAGGGTTGGCTCATGAACCCGATGGTACAAGGCATTTTGATCATGATTATTTTGGGTGGCATATATTTTGAGATGCAGACTCCGGGCATTGGATTTCCGTTGGCTGCCTCGGTGATTGCCGCCATTCTTTATTTTGCCCCTTTATATATGGATGGGTTGAGCCAGATTTGGGAGGCTCTGATATTTGTCGTCGGTGTTGTCCTTATCCTTCTGGAGATATTCGTTGTACCTGGGTTCGGGGTGACTGGCGTGACCGGAATCACATTTGTGATAGCAGGGTTGATCCTTAGTCTTGTGGGTAATGATTGGTTCAATTTCGATCATGTGCCGGTCTCCCAATTGGGAAGAGCTGTGCTTACCGTTTTTGTGAGTTTGGTATTATCCGTTGTGTCGATTGTGTATCTGGCCTCAAAAATAGGTTCTAAGGGCTTGTTCCGTAAATTTGCATTGGAGGCGACTCAAGATGTAGATAAAGGTTTTGTGGGAGTGGAAGCTACGCTTAAAGATTATGTGGGTAAGATGGGTGTTGCCCGGACGGATCTTCGTCCTTCGGGAAAGGTGCTGGTGGGCGGCGATCTCTTTGATGCTGTATCCGAGTCTGGATATGTAGAGCAGGGAAGGAATGTTAGGGTGGTTGGTTGTTCTTCTGCCCAACTGTATGTGAAGAGTGTCTGATGAAAATCATCGTCTTTCTCTTCATCATTCAAAGTGTACATCTTCTTCTCCGCCCCCCCCAAAAAAAAAATTATCGGACGCACCATGGTTTTCTGCGAAGGGACGAGGATACCATTTTCGGTTTCATCGGAATGGATGCGGAGTTTTATTTTGCCATGAGATGTATGTTGGTTTATTCTACCAGAACCTTTAACTTTCCGTGAAGGGAAAGGCTCACCTTTAGCCCGTGCGTGGCTATGAATATTTCGTCTACGTTCATGTCGTTGATAAATCCGTCCAGCTTCACATTCTGCACTACTTCCATATTGAATAGTTCTGAACGGCTCATGTCCTTAATCAGATAATATTCGTCTTTTAGAGAGAATGTCAACTCCTCTTCCAACTTCTTTTTCATCCCTCTTTTATAAAATAAGTTCACTATTTT
>Ga0172377_10006856_pt1 | contig 11752 bp, 13 predicted proteins | sample Pumphouse3metaG_FD_119749 | JGI IMG/M metagenome (GOLD analysis project Ga0172377, IMG submission 119749) | Leachate microbial communities from a municipal landfill in Southern Ontario, Canada - Pumphouse #3 metaG | ecosystem: Engineered > Solid waste > Landfill > Unclassified | place: Canada... | reverse complement strand
GGAAAGGTAGGCTCCAGCATTGCTTCGGAGATAGGCACGATGCGCATAACGGAACAGATAGACGCCTTGGATATAATGGGTGTCAATTCCGCAAGTTATCTTATTTTGCCTAAGATAATGGCGTTTATGTCCATTATTCCGTGTCTGGTTATCGCCAGTATGTTTTTTGGTATAGGGGGAGGTTATTCCATGGCTTATTTTACGGATATAATAACTGTTCATGAGTATGTTTATGGAATACAGTTCATGTTTGTTCCGTTTTATATTACCTATTCGGTAATAAAGGGTGTCGTCTTCGCCTTTATTATATCTTCCATAGCTGCCTATTATGGCTATTCTGTAAAAGGTGGTGCTTTGGAGGTGGGAAAGGCGAGTACGGATGCTGTGGTTAACAGCAGTGTCATCATATTGTTGTTTAATGTGATGTTGACGAAATTGTTATTGGCATGATTGAGGTTAAGAATATAAGTAAGTCTTTCGATGGCCCGGTTTTGAAAAATGTGTCGACTACGTTCGAAACGGGTAAGACGAATCTTATCATAGGACAGAGTGGTTCGGGTAAGACTGTATTGATGAAGAGTATAGTGGGCATCCATAAGGTAGACTCAGGTAAGATACTGTATGATGGACGTGACATAACGAAGATGAGAAGCAAGGACCGTAACCACTTCAGAAGGGAGATGGGTATGTTGTTTCAGGGCTCGGCTCTTTTTGATTCGCTGACGGTGCTGGAGAATGTGCAGTTTCCATTGGAGATGTTCTCCTATGATACTCCTGAACAGAGGCGCGAACGTGCCATCTTTTGTCTGGAACGCGTGAATTTAGGAAGCGCGTTGGATCTTTACCCTTCGGAGATAAGTGGAGGTATGCAGAAAAGGGCTGCGATAGCGCGGGCCATCGTGCTGAACCCCAAATATCTCTTCTGTGACGAACCAAATTCCGGTTTGGATCCCAAAACATCATTGTTGATAGATAGATTGATACAGGAAATCACACACGAATTTAATATAACTACCGTTGTAAATACGCATGATATGAATTCTGTGATGGAGATTGGCGAAAATATCGTTTTTATCAATAAGGGAGAGATGGCTTGGCAAGGATCGAAAGACCAGATTTTTGATGCGGACTGTGAACCGCTTAATAACTTCGTATTCGCTTCCAATCTTTATAAGGAATTGCGGATGGCTCATAAGATGTTTGTCCGAAACGGAATACAGGAAGTAAAGTAGTTTACGGAGAGTGTTATTGTAATGTGTTTTTAATGTTGACTTGATATGGCTATATTTAATTTTTTTAAGGCACCTAAGATTCGTAGGTTCAATTATCAGCCCATTTATTGGAATCCGGAAAAGGAGGAGATGAATGAGAGGAAGAGACGTATAGCACAGGAAGTTGCTATTGAAAAAGGAGAAAACGTGACGTACAGGCCGTCCTTACACAAGGGCTTCCTTAGTGAAAAGAGGAAGACGATGACGGCTGCCCGTAGTAAACGCCTTTCTTCTTTTGTCCTGCTGGCTTTTGTCCTGTTGGCATTGATATATTTTGTAGTGCTGAATTAGTATTGGCCTGATAGAATGAAATGGAGAAAGGTAATCCATCCTCTTTCGGATGGTTTCTCTTCCTTTTTTTGCACAAGACATGGGTTTGTCCTTGTGCAATTTGTATTTCATGGGATTTCCTGCCTTTTGGGAGGAATTTCTTCTTTTTTATTTATATGATCAAAAACAGAGTTAAGAGATGAATGATATTATCCGTGTATTGCCGGACTCGGTAGCCAATCAGATAGCGGCAGGAGAGGTGATTCAACGGCCTGCTTCTGTGATAAAGGAGCTGGTGGAAAATGCGATTGATGCTGGCGCCCAACATATACAGGTGATAGTGAAGGATGCCGGAAGAACATCCGTTCAGGTGATTGATGACGGGAAGGGAATGTCGGAGATGGATGCCCGTCTTGCGTTTGAACGCCATGCCACCTCGAAGATACAGAGTGCCAACGATCTTTTCTCCCTTCGTACGATGGGTTTCCGTGGGGAGGCGTTGGCTTCTATTGCATCTGTGGCGCAGGTGGAGTTGCGTACGCGGAGGAAAGATGATGAATTGGGTACTTTGGTCGAAATTTCGGGTAGTAAGATAGAAAAACAGGAGCCCGTCTCTTGTTCGGAAGGGTGTAATTTTTTGGTGAAGAATCTGTTTTATAATGTACCTGTTCGACGAAAGTTCTTGAAGTCAAACAAGGCGGAGTTCTTTCATATAGAACAGGACTTCCTTCGTATTGCGTTGGTGTATCCCGATCTTCATTTTGAGTTGAAGCATGTCTTGACTATCTCCGCACATCGTCCGGAGGAGATGCTTTGTTATAATTTGCCTCCTTCTAGTTATCGGGAGCGTATTGTGAAGGTTTTTGGGCGACAGATGAATTCCAATCTATTCAGCGTGAATGCGGATTCGACGATGGTCAAGATTTTTGGATTTGTCGGAAAGCCGGAGAATGCGAAGAAGCAGAATGATAAGCAATATTTCTTTGTGAATGGGCGTTATATGAAGCATCCATATTTCCATAGGGCAGTGATGCAAGCTTATGACAGGATGTTGCAGCCTGGTGTTTCTCCCGATTATTTCCTCTATTTTGAGATAGATCCTGAAAATATAGATGTGAATATACATCCAACGAAAACGGAGATTAAATTTGAGAATGAAACGGCCATTTGGCCTATCATATTGGCGTCGGTCAAAGAGTCTTTGGGCCGTTTCTCCGCATTCCCGTCCATCGATTTTGATCAGGATGGTATGCCTGATCTTCCTGCTTATACCAATTCGAAAGAGATTCCGGATGTGCCGCAGGTCAAGGTGGATCCTTCTTATAATCCGTTCAATACGGGTGGCGGATCTTCGACTTCCTCTTCCTATAGAAGGAAGAATGACGATTGGAGCAAGTTGAACGATTGTTTTGAAAACGATAGGAGTGGTTTCCCGAAAGAGATGGAAGAGGAGCCTCTTGTCTTTTCATCCCGCATATCGGAAGAGGAGGAGGTGAGCGATTCTCCGACTGTTAAGGTCTCTTCTTCCGATGAAGAGGACGCTACATCGCAATGTTTCCAGTTTAGGAATAGGTATATATTGACCTCCGTACGTTCCGGACTGATGTGTATTGACCAGCATCGGGCACACGTGCGTGTCATGTTCGACCGTTATCTTAGAAATTTCATGGAGAAGAAAGGTGTTTCTCAAAAACTGCTTTTTCCTGAATTGGTTGAACTGATGCCTTCTGAGTCTCTCTTTATGGAGGATATAAAGGAAGACCTTTATTATCTGGGATTTGACATTTCCGATATGGGCAATAACACGTATGCGGTGAATGGTGTCCCTGCTATCAATACAAGCCTGGATGCTAAAAATTTTTTGATGAGGATGATTGATTCCGTGAAGGATCAGAATATGGATGTGAAGGACGAAGTTGCGGAGAGTTTGGCATTGTCTTTGTCAGAGATGGCGGCTATCCCTTATGGAAAGGCATTGCACAAGGAGGAGATGGAGAATTTGATTAATGAACTTTTCGCTTGTCCGAACCACGATTTCACACCAAATAATAAGCCGATCATATCCATCCTTCAGGATGCTGATTTTGAAAAGATGTTCAAATGATTTTTGTCAGTGCCATTTGTCCAAGGAATCATTGAAGAATAACTTGGTGAAGTTCAGAATATCTTGAGAGGGGATTCCGTCAGACTCTATTCTTGGAAAACAACCATTGGAAACAAACAAATGGAGTGACATCCAAAATTTCGTCTCGCCATCGGCAGTCGGGTGTTCGTCTTTGGCCTTGGAGGTGGGAAGGTGTATGCCGCAGTGTGAAGGAACCATTTTGCCGGAGATACGAGTAAATAAAGGTTTTAGTGTAGGAATGTGCCGTGCCTCTTGGAAAACGGGCAGCAGCGCAGGCGCTTTTCTGCCAAGAGATAATGCCTACGGCATTTTGTCAAAATCGGCACAAATTGTTTTTTGTCGGTTACTAAAGATAATTTTAAATAAAAGGGAATATGGAATTTTGCACTAAATGTGGAAATGCATTGGAATTGAGGGCATGTGCGGGGGAGGAAAATTTTATTCCTTTCTGCACGAAATGCAATGAATATAGGTTTCCTATGTTCAATGTTGCCATCTGTACGGCGTTGTTCAATAAGGACAGAAGTAAAATACTGATGATGAGACAGTATGGTAGGGAAAAGTATAATTTCTTGGCAGGATATGTGAATAAGGGGGAGGATGCCGAACATGCTTTGTTTCGTGAGATGCAGGAGGAGATGAACATGACTCCAGATTCTGTAGAGTTCTTATATACGGTATATTTCCAGAAGTCGAACACGTTGATGCTGAATTTTCTGACTACGGTGAAAGACGAGTCATTGGCAGGAGCCTCCTCTAATGAGGTGGATGAGGTGCATTGGTTTAATTACGAGGAGGCCTATGAGGCTGTTATAAAAGGCAGTTTGGCAGAAAAATTGTTGAAGACAGTGAAACCTTTGTTCGTTGTCTGATGATCATCTCTTCATTTCTATCTTGATCACCTTGTATCCTAAGTTGCTGAAGATATATCGGAACTGAGCTTCCGCATTCTCTTCTGCTGTCTTTATGTTTTGTTTTGTCAGTGCGCGGCGTTTCATCTCTCTTTTTGCTTTGCTGTACATCCTATTCTTTATGGTTGCGCTCATTTTTCCGCTTTCGTAGAATGTACGGGATTGAGCTTCGTCAATGAAATCTTTGTCCAAAATTTCCACCTTTGGCAGATAGATATGTGCCGTGTCGTGCCGGCATACAATCCAGTTCTTTCTGGCTTTTTTCATGTCCATTCCTAGTTTGATGGTGCCGGTGTATATTCTGGCGAATCTGTCGTCTGCAATCATTCTTTTTACGGTCGTGTCGATAAACTCTTCGCATTGTACGGTCAGAAATTCCCATTCGGCTATCTCTTTGATGGAAGAGATGTTTATGCTTGTTTCTCCTATCGTGTCGTTCTCATGTTTTGTTTCTGCTTTTTTTGTGAAGAAGTAGATGGTGATACCGATGACTAGTATAATCCAAAATGCGGGACTTTTAGTTAGCCCAGCCGGTATGTGAGGTGTTCGTCTTCCCATATTCTGTGAAGTTATTAGTCTTTATGAAACATATTGAAGATTGTCCGTTCTTCGTGTTGGCTGTTTTCAATCTCTTCGTTGAAGCACATCGTTATGTTTTCCGAGGAAAATCCTGCGGCGGCAAATAACGGCAGCAGTGCGTTGTAGGCCGAGAGTCTGGACCGTTCTATGATGTCCGTATCTTTCATTCCGGATAAGATGCTGGAGATGCCTTGCCTTAGAAATTCATCTTTCTCTTTTTCTTTGAAACGTGTGCGGTTCCAAGATAGGAATTCCTTCTCGTTCTTGTGGTCTATCTTGGATGATGTCAGTTCCATCTGTGGGTCGGGAAGGGTGATCGTGATTTTCTCTCCTTCTATCAGGATGTTTTCTTTGCTGAAATTGCCGAAATCCACGTAAGCCTTGATGGTGGCGTCTATGGGTAAGGCTATTTTCCTGTCCCCGGGAATCGGAATGCTTATTTTTTCGAAAAACAGACTGCTTTCCAACTTGGTCATGTCCTCGTATGTGACGATTTTGTGCACGTTGTATTGTACCGTGTATAGTTTGGCCGATTTGGATACGGACATGACGATGTCCTCACATTTCTCTTCTTTTGTCTTTTCTTTTCCGGAACATCCTGAAAAAAGAGATAGAAGCAAGAACGTCAATATGCAGAAATTTGTACGTTTCATATAAAAATCACATGGGAGAATAATCTCTATTTGCCGAGTAGTTCCCGAATCGTATTTGATATCTCCGTGTTCTGATGTATGCCGCTGAATAGTTCGGCTCCCGGACCGAAGGCGAAGACGGGCACCATGATTCCGGTGTGTGTCAGTTTGTTGAAGTTGGTGGAGATGCTCCTCTTCTGTATGTCGCCATTCATGATGGTAAGACCTCCAGTCTCATGGTCGGCGGTGATTACCACAAGCGTATTGCCGTCTTTTTTTGCAAAGTCAAGCACAGCGCCGATCACTTTGTCGAAGTCGAGCATTTCTCCTATTAGGTATGATTCGTTGTTTTCGTGGCAGGCCCAGTCAATCTGCGAACCTTCAATCATAAGAAAAAATCCGTTGCCGTTTTGGTTCAGTATTCGAATGGCGGTGTTTGTGCTTTCTCTGAGCATGTCGCCTCGTCCTCCTTTTATGCTTTCAGGATGCTTTTTGGCAATAAGTCCGGCAAGTTTTCCTGATTGTGTATTGGTAACTGTCTTCATGTCGGTGGCCACGACAAATCCTTTCTCCTTCAGCTCTTTGGTTAGGTCACGTTTGTCTTTCCTTTTTGTGAAATATTCCAATCCGCCACCGATAAAAACGTCTACCGGCGATAGCAGATAGTCGGCGGCGATTTCCTCCTCTTTCTTTCGATTGTCTTGGTGCGCAATGAAATCAGCAGGTGTGGCATGCGTGACGGAACAGCTTACCACGACGCCCGTCTTCTTGTCGTTTGCCGCCGCATGGTCGAGAACGGACGGAACGGCGATAGAGTCGCTATTCATGCCTACCATGCCGTTCTTTGTTTTTACGCCACAAGCTAGGGCCGTGCCGCCTGCGGCAGAATCGGTGATGTAATCGTCGGACGAGTATGTCTTCGAAAATCCTGTGAAGGTACACCTTTCAAGGGCAAGGGAGTCTCCGTTTGCGGTCATGGCTGCATATACTTGCGCTAATCCCATGCCGTCGCCGATCATGAATATGATGTTCCTTGGCTTTTGTTGGGCCTCTGCTTGAAGCGAGAATATGCAGATGGATGCTGTTATTGCTAGTTTTTTTAATATTGTCATAATGGTTGAATTGTGTGTTTTGCGAGTTTCTGTATGTGTGTCAATCTCTGGAAGTTTTCCATCTTACCCTCCATATTCCGTCGGCGTAGCTGCTGCTCAATATCTTGAAAGAACCTATTTCGGATGTGTTTCCGACGTGGGCACCGATACAAGGGCATGCGTCGTAGTCTCCGATGTGAACTATCTTGAGCGTCTCTGTTGCGTCGTCAGGAAGACGTGATAAGTTGTACTTTTCTTTAGCTTGCATTTTTTCCATGAATTCCGAAGTTACGGGGAGATTCAGAGCGATGACCTCGTTCATTCTTTTCTCTATCATTTCAATTTCCTCATTGGTTGGTTCTGCCGGTAACTTATAATCGCATTTTGATTTCTTTTCCTCGATATGGGCATTTACAGCTCTTCCGCACCCGAACATTCTGATCATGGTTTGGTTGAGCAGGTGTTCTGTCGTGTGATTGGGACAATAATATAGTTTTTTTGCCTCGTTGGTAATCTTTTGTTCCATTTTGTCGTCATTTGTTTTGTAAAGTTAGGTAAAGTTTCAATATTGGGATTCTATAAAATTATTTTCCGTGTTAATTTTTTGTACTTTTAAGGTTAGAGGAATGGGGACGGATAGGAGAGATGCGAGATGATGCTTATAAATGCACCTCTATTGTTCTTCCTTGGCCGAAAATTGACAGAGAAATGGATGTCTGTAAGCGATAAAACGCTAGCTTAGTAATCGGTTCGGATTTTAAGAAAGTGTTATAGTTCCGGACCTTGTTGCGATGCTATCCCCGAATGAAGGATTTTAAGGTTGATTTTGATGGACGTTATTTACAATCAGATGAAGAGACGTAGCCAGTCTGGCATCGCATCGTCGGCAAAATATCCCGTAGGAATATTTTGATGGAAGAAAGAATGAAAGACGGAACGACATTTCATCGGAATGCGCCACGGTCATCCTTTGCCTCAGATTTCCGGGCGGTATCTACGGGATAAATCCTGATGTTTTGAACTTTACCAAGTCACAAATAGTGAGACAGAAAGTCTGAATTCAAAAATTCAACTTGTCAATAGAATGTCAGGAGGTTGTGTTAATGAGAACAATCTTATATGTGTTGCATCCATGAAGGCAAATGCTTTTATGGCTTATTCGATTAGAGATAGAGACAAAATAATAAAAGTATGGCATTCAATCCCATTTTGTGACAAAAAACATTAAAATGACGTATATTTAATGAGGTTTTGGGCGGATGACGAACTTTTTGCGTACATTTGGTCTAAAATACGGATTATTCATAAATGAACTAAAAAAACAATAGATTTATGTTTTCAGGTATTGTGGAGACGACGGCTAAGGTTGTCGGTTTGAAGAAAGAGCAGGAAAATTTGCACATAACGATGGAATGTCCTTTTGTTGCGGAGTTGAAGATAGACCAAAGTGTGGCTCATAATGGAGTGTGCCTTACTGTAGTCTCGAAGACGGAGAAGACATATACGGTTACTGCGGTGAAGGAGACATTGGACCGTTCCAATCTAGGTCTGCTGAAGGAAGGTGACTTGGTTAACTTAGAGAGAAGTATGCAGATGAATGGAAGGCTGGATGGACATATCGTACAGGGGCATGTGGATTGTACTGCGAGGTGTGAGGGTAAAAAGGAGATGGATGGAAGTTGGTGTTTCACCTTTAGATATGAAATCGACAAGAATTTAGCACAAAAGGGGTATATGACGGTGGAAAAAGGGTCTGTTACCGTTAATGGTACTAGTCTTACGGTCTGTGATTCTAAAAATGATGGGTTTTCTGTTGCTATCATTCCTTATACATACGAACATACGAACTTTAAAAACATAGAAGTTGGGTCTGTCGTAAATCTGGAATTTGACATTATAGGTAAGTATATCAGTGGCATGATGCATTTTATGAATGCTTAGTTCTTCCTTTATGTCTTTTTGTGATTTTCTTCTGAAAAGGAAGAAAATCTAATCTTTTTGTGCAAAAATGGAAAGTGTAGGAGATGAATTTATGCGCTGGAATGAAGATGTTTCTTGGCTGAGGTGAGAATGGAAGATGTTTCTTGAAACTGCTTTTTCCGTTTTTATGAGGAAGATAAATGTCTGTCTGAAAAATGGAAATGGCAAGAAGGAGGGTTAGTCACTTAAAGAATGAACGATGATGCAGGATGATAGGAAGTCCAAACGGATTTCTGAATTTTAGGACTGAAATTCGTATTAAATGAAATGGTTGGAATAAATTATTTAGCTATGCCTACTCGGAAGAGAAAAATGATATTTGACTTTAGAGATCCGTTTGCAATGATATTTCCGGTGTTGTTGTACGTGGTTCTTGAAAACATGTTTGATTTGACTATAGCGATGTCGGTTGCATTCCCGATGTCGATATTTATGTTTGTATACAAATACTTCGATGCGAATTTCCGACGATTGGATTGGTTCATGTTCCCTTCCGCTTTTTTTATAGCATTAGCCTTCTGCTTTTCTAAAAGTTTGGAAAATACTATATTTCAACCAATAACGTCGGAAGTTGTCTTTTGTGTCGCTTTTTTTGTTGCCATCTTGTTTTATAGGCAAGTGTGTGCTTGGATAATGAAAAAAAAAGGTATAAAGGTTTGCTGGGGATGAAAGAGAATTTTAATGCCATGTTTATTCTGAATGTGTTGTCTTTCTTTGTCTTTCTGATACACATTGTTAATTATTTGATTGTCTATTATCGAAATCCGTTAAAGATAACCGGGAGTGTCGATTTTTATGAATATCTGGAGATAGTTCTTTTTTCTGCGTTGGGAGTGTTCGCTTATTTTCGTATGTCATGGATAAGGGCTTATTTTAAGAATGAGGTGTTTCTTCCTATCCTTGGTGAAAATGGGCAAGTGCGTGGATTTGAAACGAAAAGATTTGTTTATTCCAAAGTTAGGACAAAGGAGAAAAAGTTTATACATCCGGTAATCCGGGTGCTGTTCATTTATCAGAACAAATTGTTGTTGCGTAATTATGCGGAAGCAGGGACTGACTCCTTTCTGTGGGATCTTTCCGTAACTTCCTATCTGCTTTATGGAGAAAGTTATGAGGAAGGAATGTCGCGTATGTATATGGAAATGTATGGAAGTGACAAATGCAAGGCCAAGTTTCTTTTGAAATATGATTATGAAAGTGAATATGACATACAAAGGATTTTTTTGCATTGTATGTATGTTGAGAGTCCGTTTGTTGCGGACGAGAAGAAACATAATCTGAAATTGTGGACGTCTGGACAGTTGATTGAGAACCTGAACCAAAATGCTTTTTCTGAAAAGATGGAAAAGGAGATTGTCTTGCTTCGCGACTTGTCTTTTCCTGGATTGTTTGATAATGTGACGGAGAAAAACTAAGGCGAGGTTGTGCGTGTTGGCAATCATATTCCTTTTTTCTCAAAAGTGAGAAAAAAACGAATAAAAAGTGAGGAATGTGTTGCGAAATTAAAAAATAAGCCATATCTTTGCATCGCAATTCAGGAGAGGATTGCTTGATAAAATAATAAAAAAGGTGCGGTAGTTCAGTTGGTTAGAATACATGCCTGTCACGCATGGGGTCACGGGTTCGAGTCCCGTCCGCACCGCAAAGCCTAATTGATTTTTAGTCAGTTAGGCTTTTTTTTATAGTGTTTTTTCTTTTGGCTTATTATCTCAACCTCCTCTCATGTCGCTTTTTTTGGGGGGGGTGGTGCAAACCGTAATTCAAGCAAATGCAAATTTTCCCATGCCGCAAAACCCTCACGACAAATTTAGTTTTCTCCTTATACGTTTTTTATATACTTTCCCCGTTGCCATTTTTCCGTTTTGTTACTTTTGCTGGTTCGGGCAAATATCCCCTTTGGTGCGTTGAGGCTTTTCGCTTTTGGTGGTGTTCGTTCTGCTGGTTATGTGATTTTATATGCTGGTGCAAACAAAGGTGATTTTCTTTAATTCCGCTTTGATAAAGCATTTCTCATTTTTATAGAATGTAAACAAATAATAGACTGGCTTCGTCTTCGTGAACGAAGAGAAATTAGGCTCTATAAAGATTTTTGAAGGATTAAAAGTTGTGATATGCGTTTACCAGAATTTGTTTTGACTTTCGTTGTATTCGAATCCGCCGGTCTCCATCTGTTCGATTAGCCATTTCTTTTCAATGTCCATTGTGTTACATAATTCGTCGAGAGAGCTATATTCGTCTCTCAGTTTCATGTTGATGAAACTGAATAACATGTTGATGTCATTGGGTAATTGATTCATCTTTTTCCTTTTTTTGCATGTCCGAATCGGACGATTGTTCCAATTTGTTTTTCAGATTGCAAAACTACGAAGCTTTTAAAGAAGCTGTATCTATGTTTTCTCTTTTTTATAGTTTGATGGCGAATTTTTTCAAACGGGCATCGACCATGTGTTCTGGTATGATGTTGCGAATGGAGTTTGCTATGATATTTAGTAAACGTTCCCTGACATAGTCGTGACGTACTACCAGTGATATCTCTCGTACGGGTTCGGGGTTAACTAATCGTCTTATTTTGGATTGTTGACAATGGCGAAGTAATTCTACATGCAGCTCTGGTATGATGGTGTAGCCTCCGTTCTCGTCGACAATCTTGACCAGGGTGTCGATGCTTCCGGCTTCGTAGATGGCGGAATATCCGGATTTGTGTTCGCATATGTTAAAAACCTGATTTCTTAAACAATGCCCTTCTTGTAGCACCCAAAGATGCTCCATCGGGATGTGGTGGGTTTCTATCTCCTTTTTCTCAAATAGGGCTTCGTTTGGTGAAATGTATGCGACGAACTTCTCGTAATATACCGGGACCTCCAGCAGCTGGCTGTTGCCGAGAGGTGTGGCG
>Ga0172377_10006853_pt1 | contig 11754 bp, 11 predicted proteins | sample Pumphouse3metaG_FD_119749 | JGI IMG/M metagenome (GOLD analysis project Ga0172377, IMG submission 119749) | Leachate microbial communities from a municipal landfill in Southern Ontario, Canada - Pumphouse #3 metaG | ecosystem: Engineered > Solid waste > Landfill > Unclassified | place: Canada... | reverse complement strand
ACGGGCTCAAGATTTCAGATACATGTATCGATGATTTCAATCTCGACTATCACAGCACCATGAAATTCAGAATGGCTGTTCCGCGCGATGCTGAACACGTCGGGGGCCTCACGATATTCGGCAAAACTTTTGGCAATTACAGTCAGGATATTGACGTGAGGATAAACTACAGCCCGGCAGAAAACTAGTCCGTATTGTCTTACCATTTTCCATGCGGACAGTCCTTGAAATTGCGGGCAGCTCTGAGCTCGACGTAACAGCCGCAGGCTCTGCACATTCCATCCGATAAATAATCACAGCTTTTACAGGCCGCGAGTCTCTCATTATAGAGACCCGCGGCCGTTTTCTTGTCAGCCGGTATGTTATTTATCAGTGCCCTGAGATTGTCGAACTTCCCATCTTTGTTCTCCGCCATCTCATAAGTCAGGCACCTGTAGCAGATTCGTTGATTATTCTCCACTTTTGTAGTAATGCACTCCCCATATGGTTTCGTTATTGTCTCCGGCCGCTGTGAAGCACATCACGTCATTCCCGGCTTCATCATTCATTTCTATCATCACTCCGGAATATGTCACTCCGCCGAGTGTCAGCGTCACATAAGGCGCTGCCTCATCAAGTTCGAAAGTCCCTGTGGTTTCGGCGGTATCACCTGTCACGGTTCCGCTGTAAGCTGAGAGTTTAGAATTTGTTTTGCCTGATCCTGCTGCCGGGCTGCCAGTCTCATCAGTCTGGTCTGCGTTTCCCGCAGTCAGCACTATCTTCTGCGCATCATGGACCCTGGCAGATATATCTGTTCCGTGATTCACAAGATAATATGTTCCCGCTATTTCGGAAGCCTGATACCCGCTACTCTCCAGAGTCTCGCCGTCAGTTGCGAAAGGTGCCGCGACAAGCCAGCCTTCTTTATTCGCGAAAAGCTGATGAACCCGGGGTTCATGATATTCTGTGCCATTGTCAAAGCGCTGATGGTAGACCACATACATTTTGCCGTCCTTGTCATCAACAAAGGCTGAATTATGCCCCGGCGCCATGTATGTGAAAACAAGTCCCGGGAAGGAATAGTTTCCCATCATTTTGAGGCCATATGTGGAATGATCGAGGACCGTCCCCATCGTCTGTCCTTCTGTATCTTCATAAGGGCCGTCGACATTTTTCGAGCGGAACAGTCTTATCTGGTATCCGCCCTTTGCCTGAAGTGCGCCATATGAAACGAAAAGATAATAATAATCCGTGTTCTGATCATATATGATGTATGGACCTTCTATGGAATTGTGACCGCCGCCGAGGAGATGTTTGCCAAAGTATGCATCCACTTCGTTCTGTTCATCTTCCTGTGGATGTATCGGATAGCCAGTCTCTTCGTCAATTTCGAGAATGAAAATTCCTCCCGACCACGAACCGTATACCATCCACATTTTGCCATCCTTATCATAGAAAACTGTAGGATCAATGCAGTTCGGCCATTTCAGATTGTCATAATCGCCTGCGGACAGATAATTCTTCAGTTCCTGTTTGGTGTGGTAATCGTAGAAATCTGTCTCTTTACTTGTTTTGTAGTTAAAACCCGAATCGAGGATCACTGACTGGAACTCGTATGGTCCTTCCGGCTGATCCGCAGTTGCAAAACACAGAGATGATTTCTTATAAGTGTATTAAGCTTGCTGCGGAAATGCGTGATTATTATAAGAAACGTGAAGAACTGCCCGATAGCTGTTGCAAGACCTGCCCCCATGATTCCCATATCCATTGTAAACACAAAGAAATAATCTCCGAAAACGTTGAATATTCCACCGAACATAACGCCCTTAGTTGCCAGTGACGGATCCCCGTCATTCCTGACGAATGCAGACAACATCTGGTTGAATATAAAAAGTGGCACAGCAAACTTTATCGGATATATATATGCGCGGGCAAGCGGCATCAACGTTTCATTTGCTCCGAAGACCAGCAGAAGCTGCCTGTCAAAGAAAATCATCACGACCCATGTTATCAGTGCCAGCACTATTCCAGCTATAACTGATGCAGTGAAATACTCGTTTGATTTGCTTTTTTCTGATTTCCCGCGAAGTGTGCTGAACGGAACGGCTCCGCCGATGCCGACAAGGAGGCCAAGGCTGTATATCACATTCCAGAATGGCGAAATAAGTGCAATTGCCGCGGTTCCTTCCGCGCCCTGATACTTTCCGACCATCGCAAGGTCTACGATGCTGTAGATCGATGAAATCAGTGCACCGCCGAATGAAGCAATAAGATACTGAAAAAATGTTTTTCTCAAGTTTGAATTTCGAAGATCCATGGCGTCTTTCCTTTCATGACGAATTTCCCTTTATTCGCCTGTCGTTAGCCTCTGCTCCGCTTCCCGGCAAATAAAAAAACCGGATAAGATAACAGGCGTTTCAACCTGTCACCTTATCCGGCTTATCATTTCCAACGAATGGTTTGCCTCCGAGTGAGCGATACTTACTATATGCTTTCTGATTCAGAACGTCAACTGGAATTTGCGCCGATTAACTGACCCCGCCACGCAATATTCTGCTAAACTATACAGATATAAATGTCCAATATATTCAATGATGTATTTTTATATGCAGGAAGGCCTATAAGATGACTGACGCACGGATTACAGCAGTTGAAACAAATATTGATAAGATCATAGTCGGCAAGAATGACACGATTAAGCTCATTCTCGCTGCTTTCCTCGCTGGCGGCCACGTTCTCCTTGAGGACGTCCCCGGAACCGGCAAAACTGTTCTTGCCAAATCACTCGCGAAATCAATAGACGCTGATTTCAAAAGGATCCAGTTCACGCCTGATCTGTTGCCATCTGACGTCACAGGTCTCGACGTTTACCGCGCGCAGACCGGCAGATTTCAATTCAACAAAGGTCCTGTCTTCACCAACATTCTGCTGGCCGACGAAATTAACCGGGCGACTCCGCGCACGCAGTCTGGACTCCTCGAGTGCATGGAGGAGCGGCAGGTCACGACTGACGGTGTCACAAGAAAACTCGAGGAGCCATTCTTTGTCATTGCCACGCAAAATCCCGTCGAGACCTCCGGTACCTTCCCGCTGCCTGAAGCCCAGCTCGACCGTTTTCTTATGAAGCTCTCGCTTGGTTTCCCGGACAGAACAGAAGAGATTTCAGTCATAGACCGGGCTCTCGGCAAAACAAATGTATGCGATCTTTCTCCTGTCATCAGCACAACAGATGTTATGGGACTTCGTGAATCTGCCGCCAAAGTTGAAATTCACGCCGATCTCAGAGCTTACATAGCTGACATCGTGACAGCGACCCGCTCCAGGAAAGACATCGCATCCGGTATCAGCCCCAGGGGGAGCATCTCACTTGCGAAATCATCTCAGGCTCTCGCACTGATATGCGGCAGAAATTTTGTAGTCCCCGAGGACATCAAAACCCTTGCCGTCCCGGTCCTTGCACACCGCCTCATAATGCCTCACAGTTTCGGAAGCACCGGCAGCGCGGAGGATATCATCAGAAATATTCTTGATGAGGTTCCTGTTCCGACCGAGGAGTTTAGCTGTATATAGACCTGTTTTAATAAGATTACGTTGTTGATTTGTTTTGCGAAGATTTACAATTCACGCAATTATGCGAATACATACTCAGCTTTAGCGATTGACTAACGGCCGTAAACATTTACAATTCACGCAATTATACGGATATATCGGGGCTTGCTGCTATGGTTATGTTATGGACGTTTCCCGTCCTCTTCTTTCTCTTTCTCCTCGAAAAATTCATATTCACAAAACTCTGGGACAGAAACCTTTCTGTTGACATAAGTTTTGACCGCGGTGAGACTGTTGAGGGCGAAAACTGTCTTCTCAAAGAGACCGTCACGAACGGCAAGTTCCTGCCGCTTCCTGTATTCAGGGTCGGCTTTCAGGTCGGTTCAGGTCTTGATGTCAGCAACGGCAGCAATGTTACCACGACAGACAAAACAAATGTCATCGATGTTTTCAGTCTGCGCCGTTTCGAGCGGATCACACGCACACTTGATGTTGACTGCCGGAAGCGCGGTTTCTATACAATACTGCGGACCAGTATTGAAAGCAGTGATCTCACAGGGGGTGTCAGCTTCTACAAGAACATAAAACAAAACACTGAAATGTATGTTTTCCCGCATTTCGTGAATCCGATTGAGCTTGAAACTGCATTAGAGCAGTTGACCGGTTCGGTCGTTTCAAAGCGTTTTCTCTACGAGGATGTCTTCACTTTCAGAGGAATACGCGATTATGTACCGACTGACAACATCTCGTCCATCAACTGGAAAGCATCAGCCAGAACAGGCTCCCCTATGGTAAATCTTCATGAGCCGACATCAGGCAAAGAAGTCGTGATACTTCTCAATGTTGAGGAACCCGCCATACGTTATGACTCTGATCTGCTGGAATATGATATAAGGCTCGCTCTGACTATTGCGGTCAACCTGGTCAATGATCACATTCCAGTTGGCATAAGATCAAACGGGCGTGACACCATATCAGGAGCTACGCTTGAAATTGAGCCCGGGTCATCGCGTGAGCACACAAAAAGGATCGCCATGGGTCTTTCCCGCATTAATCTTTTGAAGCCGAAAGCAGATTTTCCGGAAATGATCCGCGGCGAACGCATCTGGAACAGATCCTCCGGCGCATGCAATAGCAGCAATGTCACCTACTGTATTATTTCATCAAGCCAGAGAGACGACACTATTGAGTCAATATCGCAGCTTGCCGATGAGACCGGCGGCGTTTTCTGGTTCTGCCCGCTCAATAAAGATATGGTTGTCAAAGTCGAAGATAAAACAGGAAGACTTAATTTCCGCAGGATTACATTATGACTGATATTGAAGATCTTGTGATCAACAGAACAAGGATACTGACAGACATGATGCTCGCCTGTTTCACCGCGCTCATCGTTCAGTTGTTATACCTTCAGGTAACGCCATGGCTGATCCTCATTGATACTATTCCTGCCGTTTTTATTTTTGCCGGCGAGCTCATCGAGAGCCGCGTAAAGAATTTCTTTGCGTTCAGCGGAAGCTTTGCGGCAATGCTTGTTTTGACTGCTGCCTTAATTTTTACCCAGCCCGGTTCGTCGATCGTTATGATCATTAATGTATGCGCGGTCGTGTTCTTTTTCTACAGCCGCGTCTCGGGAAAATCCGTATTCTATCCGGGCGGAGCGCTTCTGCTTTATCCGGTATTCGCCTACATTCTGGGGATCGCCACCGAGAGCGCATCAATCCGCAATGTCGCTGTTTTTTGTGAGTTGCTCAGCATAATTCTGATTATCATTTATTATAATGAACTCAATCTTAAGACCGAGCTTATGGCGACCAAAGACAGATCTGCGGTGCCTTACGAGCGCATAAGAAAAACAAGTGCCACCGTGCTCGGTGTCACAATTTCCGCTGTTGTCGCAGTTACAGCGCTGACCGCTCTGTTCGTTCACGGACGCGCTGTAATTGATGCGATCCGCACTTTTCTGGTGATGCTAATACAAAAATTCTTCGAATGGCTTAAATCTATCACCGGAGACCCCGCTGACGAGTATTCATCAACCGGTCAGGGCGCGCTTCCCGATCTAAGCGATATCATTGGTCAAAACGAAGATGACCCCTTCATGGAAAAATTCTGGGATATTGTAACTGCCGTAGTTTTTGTGCTTGTAGCTATCCTTGCAGTCTTCTTAATTATCAAAATCGTAAGAGCATTTTATAAGAATTTCATGATGGGAAACGCCGGCGCACAGACAGATAAAATTGAATATCTCGATCCGCACGATATAAAGGCCGATGACACTAACGACAAAAGCAGGCGCCGCGCGGGACTTTTCCCCGACATGTCGCCTGCTGCCAGAATACGAAGATCATATGTGAAATGGATAAAGAGCGGTGCCGGCGCTCCCTGTGTCTGCGCTACACAGACACCCTCTGAAATCGAAGTGACCGCATTCAGCCGGAACTCCGGAGCCTTCTTAGTTCACAACTCCGACAAGATATCAAGCCATGCTGTAAACTTTGCTTTCGATGACTCTGTCAGCGCTGAAATCCACGATCTTTACGAACTTGCCCGTTACCACTCTGCTGACTGCACGCCCGCAGATGCAAAAAAGATGCAGGAACTCATCAGGAACAGCAGATAGTACACTTTACATATCTCGACATATGTTGCCGTGGCAGATGATAATTATGTTTACCTGCACATCTCGAAGATCCTGACAATATCGTCCGCTGTCAGATGGGCATAAGCTCTTGTCGCAATTTTGCTTATCCTCTCAGCCTCGATTGCCATCTCGCTGAAGTGTTCATCACCTATTCCCATGTCAGAAAGTTTTGTCGGCAGGCCCATTGATCTGAAAAATTCAGCTGTCTTCTCTATGCCGGCTTTCGCGATTTCCATGGTGAAATCTCTTTTGTCAAGATTATCATGAACAGTATGGTTCATACCTGAAACTTCACCGTCAGTGTGTGCACCTGATTCTTCCAGGCTCTCCTCAGTGATTTCCCAGACATTTTCCGCATACATCGCAAAACGGTCTTTTGTTTTGCTGCTCAGCACATAGCGCATCCATGCCGGGGTAATGACAGCAAGGCCATAGCCATGAGTAACATCATAGAAAGCCGAAAGCTCGTGCTCTATCGGGTGGCATGACCACGCGCCGCCTTTTCCGACAGTCAGGATGTGGTTGAGTCCCAGTGTAGCGGCCCACATCAGATTTGATCTTGCCTCGTAATTCTCAGGTTCTTTCAATGCTATAGATCCATAATGAAAACAGGTCTTCAATACTGCTTCGCTTATTCTGTCTGTGATATATGCTTCGTCATTTGGCTGGAAATACTGCTCGAAAACATGTGAGATTATGTCAGCAACGCCTGCCGCCGTTTGTTTTGCCGGCAAAGTATAAAGATATGTCGGATCACATATCGAGAGCCTTGGATAAAGACACGGCATGTTGAGCTCAAGCTTCTCCTTTGTCTCTTCGTTGCTTATGACCGCTCCCGGATTCGATTCGGAACCGGTGGCGCTTATCGTAAGTATGTCCACGACAGGAAGTGCTCCGTTCGCCTTTGTTTTGTCGATGACAAGATCCCACGGATCGCCCTCATACAGAGCTCCCGCGGCAATGGCTTTGGACGCGTCAATACATGAACCGCCACCTATCGCCAGCAGTACATCAACGTGGTTCTCGCGGCAGAGCTTCACGCCCTCTCGCACCGAACTGATCTTAGGGTTCGGCGAGATACCGGACAGCTCAAAAATCGTGAAAGCGCGGCGCTCGTTGTCGGCGCTATGCCCATCGTTGTTGGAGCAACTCTTTCCCAGTAGCTGTATGACCTTGTCATACAGGCCGGAGCGCTTTATACTGCCGCCACCATAAACAAGAAGGACCCTGCTGCCGTATTTGCGCAGTTCTCCAGGCAGACACTCGATCTGCCCTTTGCCAAACCTGATATCAGTCGGAACACATAAATTAAAATTGTTCATTTTAGCCTCCTGTATCATTACAAACTGCTTTTCATACAAAAGTTGTGCGCGCAGCGCTCCCGGAAGCTTATCTGCACAATTTTCAGGTTTCGAGACATCTCGTGAACATCAAATGTGCATAAACATCAAATCTTCGCCTTGAACCTGTCGTAGTGCAGAGCACTGATGTCTATGTCAGTTGTGCCGCTCATGATAAGTTTTGCCATCTGGTCACCGATTGCCGGCGCAATGCCGAAGCCGTGGCCTGTGAAAGCGCAGGCCACGATTAGACCCGGTACTTCTTCAACTCTGCCGAGGACAGGCACACCGTCTGCACTCTTGTCGCTCCAGCCCGCCCAGGTTCGCACGATCTTGGCATCAGCCAGATCAGGAAAATACTTCATAATACCGCGGCAGATTGCAGGTGCTGTTATGCTGCTTGTCATCGGTGTGCAGTTGTCCTTGTTGAAGCCTTCAAAACCTGATGAACCCCCGAAAACAAATGAGCCGTGCTTAGTCTGGTGGCCATAGAAATCGGCATCAGCGGTGCCGAGCATCTGGTCGAACAAATGAGGCTCCGCCTCAGTGACAAGTGCCTCCAGAAGCGATCTTGTCATCGGAACATCGATTCCGACACTGCCAAGAAGCTTTCTTGATTCATATCCTGCTGCCACCATGATCTGATCAGCTTCGAATACCGAACCGTCATCAGTAAGTACCCGCCTGAGCTCACCCTTCACTTTGCGCAGTTCCATCACCTTTACTCCGGTATAGAATCTGGCACCGAGTTTTCGTGCTGTCTTGTAATAACCCAGTGTCGTAGTGAGCGGATTTGCGTGCCCGTCTGTCGGGCACCAACTCGCAACAGTGACTTCGTCAGAAAGATAAGGAATTATCTTCCTGACCTCATCACCATCGATCATTCTCACATCAAGCCCGACCTTGTTTGCGCGATCAGTAAGACCCTGAAGGATCTCGCGGTGATGAACATTCTTCCCGAGACGAAGATTACCATCCTGGTGATACTCGGTGTCGACACCAATTTCTTCCGAAAGGTGCGGCCATAGGTTTCTGATTCCATACATCACTAGCGGAAGTTCTCTCGGATCGCGGCCCGACTGGCGCACACCGCCGCCGTTCCTTGAAGACCCGCCGTTTCCTATATAGTCGCTCGCTTCAAGAACGGTGACTGAAATATTATTCTTTGCCAGATAATATGCGGTGGCGCAGCCGATTATGCCGCCTCCGATTATGATAACGTCTGCTTTATAACTGATCATCGATTCCTCCAGTCAAAACTTTTTTATCAGCATATGCTCTAATTAACTTCACAGGATGACAGCTACTCATCTTCATCTTCATTTTCGTTCGCAAATACCTTCATCTCGATTGGGCGCATCGGCACACGTGATGTCGCGGGTTCAAGATCCGCCGGTGACACTTTGAGTTCCCTTGCGACTATGCCCTTCACAAGTTTTGAGCAGGTCTGTCCCTGACAAAGCCCCATGCCGGCGCGGAGATATCTTCTGATCTCAGTCATTGTGAACATGCCTTCATGTACTGCCCGTCTTATCTCACCTTTTGTTATTTCCTCGCACCTGCAGATGATCATTTCATCCCCGGGCTGCGATACGAATTCTCCTATATCTCTTGATCTGTCACTTAATGTGTTCATGATTTCCTCCACATTCACGCATTTGCTTTGAAGAATCTGGCCTTCATTGCAAATTCCTTCGGGACGCTCATGGTCAGCAATGTCGTGTGGTCGTATGCCGGAGAAGTCCTGATCTTCACTACTTCTGCGTCGCATACCTCCTGCCCGTTCCTTCCGAGTGCCCTGCCCCTTGTCCCTTCATCCGGAACCGGCAGGAACTCATAAGGAAGAGTGACCGTCGCTGTTCCGTCGCCGCAATCCTCGTTTACAAGGAAGATTGCCTGACCTGAGCAGGAGGCGACGCACATTCCGCAATCAGCGCACTTAAGAGAAGGGTCAACAGCCGGCAGAGCAGTTATCACTTTACCAACCATGATGCAATGCATTGCACAGGCATCCTGACAGGGATTACACGGAATATTCTGTGTGCACTCGATGACAGGATGGACGCCTGCCTTATGAGTAACTCCGGGGAACCTTTCAATCTCATCATCACCGATAAAACCTCTGCAAAGAAGATTCCTTGAAATGTCTATCCCCTCTTCCGTCTTTTCTATGTTTTTGCCGCGGTTCTTCGGGGCGAACATTCCCTGACGCAGTCCGTCCAGGGCTGCATCAAGTTTTTCCTCGCCATTATCCATCTCTGTCTTTGATATAAATCCCAGAAATTCCGCTGCATAGATTCCGGCCTGCCTGCCTTCTATCATCGCAGAGCTCGCTTCCTCAATTCCTGAAACATCGCCCGCCGCGAAAAGACCCGGTATTGATGTTTCACCGTGCCCATCGATGATCGGCACCTGCCCGCTGCGCTTCGGATCATCACTCATTCTGCATCCAGCCATTTTGAGGAGCTGCGACATAGGTGAGAGTCCGACTGCGACACAGATCGTGTCGACATCAAAATGTTTCTCTGTTCCCGGTATGAACCTGAAATGGTCATCTACCGCAGCAATAGTGACGCCCGTCACGTGATCCGTTCCCTCGGCTTTCACTATCGTGTGTGAAAGGTAGAATGGCACACCCGTGCGGGCAACCTTGGCCGCATGCACGCCGTACCCGCCGATCTCAGGCGCCGCATCTACAAGCGCCGCTACCTCGCACCCGGCCTGCATGAGCTGGAAACTCACGACGAGCCCGACATTCCCTGATCCCAACATCAAAACACGTTTTCCCGGCTTAATTCCATGCAGGTTCATAAGTGTCTGCGCCGCGCCGGCTCCGATAACGCCCGGAAGCGTCCAGCCGTCAAAAGTGACCATATTCTCCGAGGCGCCCGTCGCAATTATGATCGAGTCCCCCTTGTAATGGTGAACGGTGTCGCCTGTTTTCACGACAATTTCTTTGTCCTGATAAAGCCCGATAACAGTCGCGTTCAAAACAACTTCTACGCCAGCTTTCCCGGCTTCGTCCAAAAGTTGCTGTCCTATCACGAAACCGCGGATCTTCGCCTTATGCTCTTTTGAGCCGAAAAACTTATGGATCTGCTTGAAAAGCTGGCCTCCCGGTCTTGCATTCTCATCGAAAACAATAGTTTTCACACCGCGCTTTGAAGCCTCGATCGCGGCCGACAGCCCTGACGGCCCCGCTCCCACTACTATGAGATCATAACGTTTCATATCATTCCTTTCAGACAGCGGCACTTTTGCTCCTGCCATGTAGCGTAAATAATACACATCTGTAATTACTGATTTTCAAACGGCTCCGCTGAAACTCCGTACTGCGTCTGCACTGTCATTCCCTCGCGGAGCGGTGTGATGCAAGTCCTGATATTTGGCTCGCCATCTACCACCATTACGCAGTCAGTGCAGCGGCCGATAGCGCAGAAAATTCCGCGCGGGCTGTGCTTTTTCGCCGTATAGCGATGGATCATAACGCCCTGAGCCTTGAGCGACGCCGCGATCGGTTCGCCCTCATAGCCCTCAACTTCCCTGCCGTCATAAGTAAATTTCACCCTGCGACCCTTCTCTATCCTGCCGAGTATGGGATGTACCATTATTCTTTGTTTTTCCTGTTCAAGATCCCAGATAAGTTCCTGTTCCATATTCACCTCCAAGCCTGAGCTACATTTACTCCATCCACCAGGAAAATTTGCAAATGCAATTTCTCTTATGCGATTGTTTACCCATCGCTTATTCGACTGTCCTTTGTTGTATTATTACGCAAGCGCCGGGCTGTCCCACAGCCGGAGCTTCGTCCCGATGCCCCCGGCGATCGCGTTCTCATAACACGCCTTTCCCCAGGCTATGTCCTCGACCGGCATGCCTCCGATTGAGTAAATGATCTTCTGATCAGGGTCATCTCTTCCTGTCACAGTTCCTTCCATGATGTCACCGAGATCAAAGATCTGCTCATTTGTGATTAGCCCATCGTGTACCATGTCTGTGAATTTCGAGCCGATGATATTATTCTTACCAAAGGCCGGATATTCGAACTCTCTCGCCCACGCCTCATAAAGGCCTCTATGTTCAACAACGAGTTTACAGTTGTCTGCCATATCCTTTGAGTCCATGTCAAAACAAGATAATGCCGCAATAAGGCAGCCAGGCTTCAGCCATTCTGATTTTACGAAAGGGTATGACGAGGGATCAGTCCCGCCGGTATTTGAGAAAATCACAATGTCTGAGTCCTTT
>Ga0172377_10006852_pt1 | contig 11754 bp, 10 predicted proteins | sample Pumphouse3metaG_FD_119749 | JGI IMG/M metagenome (GOLD analysis project Ga0172377, IMG submission 119749) | Leachate microbial communities from a municipal landfill in Southern Ontario, Canada - Pumphouse #3 metaG | ecosystem: Engineered > Solid waste > Landfill > Unclassified | place: Canada... | reverse complement strand
GGAAAAGAATTTGCTAATTTAAAATTAAAAGAATTATTAAAAAAATATAATATAGTTCACCGTTTGAACACTCCTTATTGTCCGGAAGAAAATGGTAAGATAGAAAGGTTTAATGGCACCTTGAATCAGAAGGCTTTAAGATATGGTTTTCCGCCCAGACAGTCTCTAGAAGAAATGCAATATAAGCTTAATCTCTTTATGCATTATTATAATTATCAGAAAAAACATCGAGGATTAGGAATGGATGGAAAAACACCAATGGAAAAATTAAATGAGCTGGCAAGTGTAAACGTTTCGCTGCAATGTTACAAACGTTGACAAAAATAATCTTTACTGTTAAGATTCCTAATCGTAGTTCATTAATAATTTAAAAAATAAGGTTATGAAAAAAAAGAATTTAATTACAGAAATTGATGATCAGAAAATCTTTTTAAATTTTTTAAACAATCTTAAAAACGAGGAGCAGAATCTCGAAGATATAAAAAATTTATTTGATTTAATGAATGTTTGGGAGTCATCAGCCCCTTTTACTCAATTTAGGGAAAAAATCGATAAAAAAATATTAGAACTTTTGCCAGCTTTTTTAGCAGATTTGCCGACTAAATTAGAATTTTTTCTTCCTGAGATAAGTGAAATTATTAGGGCAATAACCCCTGACTCAGAAAATGAAAATTTGGTTCTTCAAAAAATACAATCAATTCTTCAGAAAGCCGAAGAAAAGGATTGGGCAATTTTAATCGTTTATTACGAAAAATGGTCCAAGTTTAAAAAAGGACAAGATTTATTATTTAAAAAAATTAAATCTATTTTAGAGGTTAAAAACACAGGGGAATTGATTGAATTTCGTTGTAAAAATGAATATAATAAACCAATAGTTAGCTTGGTTGATAAAATTTTGGCTGATAATTTGCCAAAAATTCTCCCACGAATTAGTTCGGTTTCTTTTTTATGTTCATTTTTGGAAAAATTCTATTATGAGTGTAAGCCTAAAAGGTTAATAGAAGAAAGATTGGTGGAAATTTTTAAAAATAATTTTTTATTTTCCGTTTTTTCTTTTGAAGATCTTTATAAATATTGGAAATCATTTTCCAATAAAAGTGAGGGGCAACGAATATTAACGGGAGCCATTATTGTTGAGATCGAGGATATGGAGGATTTATCAACCTTGTTCAGAAAAATGAATATTATTGACAAGATTGATGTCTCTATAAGAAAGGTATTTTATAAAAGAATTTCCGATTTAATTTTAAAGTTGAAAAAGGGTGGTTCAGATTATAATTTTTTTCTGAAAATAATATTAGAGGACGTTGAAAAGAGGAATCTTCCCGAAGAGTTAATTTTGCCATTTAAAAAAAAGGCAGAAGAATTTCTTTTTAATTAAATTATTTAAGGAGCACATTAAGTAGCTCCTTTTTTATTTGCTCAAAATAAAATTATAAGTTATAATTAATTTGATAATATTTTTTAAATAATTTTTATATGGGAAAAATAATTTCCGTAGTTAATCAAAAAGGCGGGGTTGGAAAAACCACCACCTCTGTTAATCTAGGAGCTTATTTAGCTTATTTGAAAAAGAAAGTTTTACTCATAGATCTTGATCCTCAGGCTAATGCCACCTCGGGATTAGGTATTGATCATCGTAAATTAGAAAATGGGGTTTACGATGTTTTAGTGGGAAATTGTTCTATTAGGGATGTTATTTTTAAAACTAAGCAAGATAATTATTATATCATTCCAGCTACTATTGCTTTGTCGGGGGCTTCAATTGAATTAGTTGGAGTGGAAAACAGGGAATATCGCTTACAAAATATTTTACAAGAAATTAGGGATAAATTTGATTTTATAATTATTGATGGTCCTCCTTCTTTAGGTTTGTTGACCATCAATAGTTTAACCGCTTCAGATGAGGTTTTAATTCCGATTCAGAGCGAGTATTATGCTCTAGAGGGCTTGGGTCAATTGCTGGAAACAATTTCTTTAATTCAAAATAATTTAAAGCCAGACCTAGGTATTTTGGGGGTAGTAATTACTATGTTTGATAAGAGAAATCGCTTATCTTCTTTAGTTAAAGATGAGTTGTATAAATATTTTCCTAATAAGGTTTTTAAGTCAATTATACCTCGTTCGGTTCGTCTAGCCGAAGCCCCTAGTTATGGCTCTACTATTTTGCAATATGATCCTAAGTCAGTGGCTGCCAAAGCTTATGAAGGATTAGCTAAGGAAATAATTAATTTAATTTAAAATATATGGCTAATAAAGGGTTGGGAAGAGGATTGGATTCCTTAATTCCTAAAAAAGTAAATACTCAAACTTATTCTGATTTTAATTTGACAAAACACGATGCTTTGATGGTGGATGATAGTTCAGAGAAAATTATTAAAGTAGATCCTAAAAAAATTAAAGTTAATCCTTATCAGCCCAGAAAAGATTTTGATCCGGTTTCTTTAAATGATTTAATCAATTCTATTAAAGAGTATGGGATTATACAGCCATTAATTGTTAGCAAAAAAAATGGTGAATATGAGTTAGTAGCCGGAGAAAGAAGGTTGCGTAGTTCTTTGGAATTAAACTTATCAGAGGTTCCTGTTATTGTTAGGGATTTTGATGATCAAAAAAAATTAGAAATTGCTTTAATTGAAAATCTTCAAAGAGAAAATTTAAATCCGATTGAATCAGCTATTGCTTATAATCAATTAATTAATGAATTTAATTTGACTCAAGAAGATTTGGCCAAGAGAATGGGTAAGTCCAGATCTAGTGTGGCTAATATTTTGAGGTTTTTATCGTTGCCGGAAGAAATTAAGCAGTCTTTAGCGAAGAAACAGATTACCGAGGCTCATGCTAAGTATTTATTAGGAATTGAAGGCGAGGTTAAACGATTGACTATTTTTAGAAAAATAGTGTATAATAATTTGTCTGTTCGCGAAACTAATGATTTGATAAAAAAATCAGGTGGAACAAAAAAGGCTAAAATTGCTATAAACAATAATGATGAGGATAATAAAAAAAATCTTCAGAATTATTTAAATACAAAGATAGATATAAAAAGATCAGAGAAGGGCGGTAAAATTGAAATTATTTTTTATGGCGATGAAGATTTAAATGAAATAATTAAAAAAATAATAAAATAGTTATTTAATATAAATAGAAAAAGTTAGTTAATGAAGAAAATTAAAAATTTTAAGATTTTGGGCGGGTCCTTGGTTTTATCTGTTATCACCTATCAGAGCACCTATTTTTTTGTTTCTGGTGCGACCGATTATAGCAAAATTTTTGCTAATTTATTCCCAGTATTGATATTGGGAGCTATGGCCGTAATAGCGTTTTTCGTTATTGTTCAAAATCTTAAAAAAGTAAAAAAGAGAGACAATTAATAAACAAAAAGTTTATTAAAAATTACCCGTCAAAAAGGCGGGTTTTCTATTTTTTAAACGTCCTTGACAAGTTTTAATAAATATGATATACTCTAACCTGAGTACCTTAAAAAATAGTATTAATTAAAAAAGAAAAAAATGAGAAGAGAAAGATTTTTTAACCGAAGGTTTTTTAACCTGTTTTTTGTTTTTACAATCCTTTTAGCGATTGTTTATTTTTTAAAATGGATTGTTTTGGGAGATTTTCCTGTAATCAATGAGCTGATTTTTTTGAGTCAACCCATAACATTACTATCCTTGCAAATTCCAGCAAAATTAATCTTACCAGATTATTTTATTTTTTTTGATTTTTTAGCTATCTTTATTTTATTGATTATCTTAAAAATTATAGATAATCAATTAAACGAGAATGCTGAAATAGCCAATAGCGGGAAAAAGAAGAAAATAGTTTGGTTAGAAATTTTTTTAGCCTTATTATTCGGGGTGGTGTTAAGTAATTTGTTTGGAATAATTTGGGCAATGATAATATCGATTATTATATCTATTTTAATTGGTTTTATTTTTTCAATTTTTGTAAATAAAAACTCGTTTAAAAAAATAGATTTAATTCTAGATGTTTTCGAGCCATTTTTTACTCTTTGTATTCCTATGATTATTGGAATTGGGGTTATTTATAGCCTTATAATTAGTACTTTTTTGGTGTGCCTATTTCTTCTTTCGTTTTTTATTTTGGTAGTAATATTTTTGTTGATATCCTTGTTATTTTTATGGATAATAGAAGGATTTAAAATAATTAAAAGAAGAAAATAACATTTTAAGGAAGAGATAACTCTTCCTTTTTTATTATATTTATATTATTATGTTTATATTAACTTTAATGATAATTTATGTCTTTTGTGCATCTCCACAACCACACTCATTACTCCTTGTTAGATGGTCTTACTAATCTTGATGATTTTATAGCCAAAGCCAAAGAGCAGGGCTGTCCAGCCCTAGCCATTACTGATCATGGGGTTATGTATGGAGCTATTGAGTTTTATAAGAAATGTAAAAAGGCTGGAATTAAACCAATTATTGGAGTAGAAACTTATCTGGCTCCCGGCTCTCGTTTTGATAAAAATACTAAAGATGATGCTAAAAATTATCATTTATTATTATTAGCAAAAAATAATAACGGATATCAAAATTTAATAAAATTAATTTCTAAAGCCCACCTAGAGGGTTTTTATTATAAGCCTCGAATTGATTGGGAGTTATTAGAAGAGTTTCACGAAGGTTTAATAGCTTCTACGGCTTGTTTAGGCGGAGAAATACCATTTTTAATTAGGGCCGGAAAAATAGATAAGGCTCGAGAAAGAATTTTGGATTATAATAATCTTTTTGGCCAAGATAATTTTTATTTGGAATTAATGGATCATCCAGAACTAGATGATCAAGATAAGGTTAATAAGCAATTAATAAAATTTTCTAGAGAATTAAATATTCCTTTAATAGTAACTAATGATATTCATTATTTGGATAAGACTGATGATGAGGCTCAGGATATTTTATTGTGTTTGCAAAATAAAAAGAAAAAGGAAGATACTGATCGAATGAAAATGATAGGATATGGAGATTATTCTTGTCGTGATCCGCAAGAGTTAATAGAGGCTTTCAAGGATGTGCCCGAAGCTATTACCAATACCGTAAAAATTGCAGAAATGTGTAATGTGGAAATTGAGTTAGGTGAAGTTCATTTGCCTTATTTTGCGGTTCCGGAGGGATTTGACGAAGCCTCTTATTTAAATAAATTATGTGAAGATGGTTTAGAAAAAAGATTCCCTAATATTGATAATGTAAAAAGGGAAGAGATAAAAAAAAGACTTGATTATGAGTTAGAGGTTATTAATAAAATGGGTTGGCCTTCATATTTTTTAATTGTAGCTGATTTAGTTAATTGGGCTAAAAATAATAAAATTGTAGTTGGTCCAGGTCGAGGGAGCGCCGCTGGTTCTTTGGTTTGTTATTTAACCGGGATTACTAATTTGGATCCAATAAAATATGAATTATTATTTGAGAGATTTTTAAATCCAGATAGAATTTCAATGCCTGATATTGATTTAGATTTTGCTGATATTCGTCGTGATGAAGTTATTAGGTACGTAGCAAAAAAATATGGAGAAGATCATGTTTCTCAGATTATTACTTTTGGAACTATGGCCGCTCGAGCGGCGATTAGAGACGTTGGCAGAGTATTAGATGAGTCTTATGATTATTGCGATAAATTAGCCAAGATGATTCCAATGAATTACAAGATTAAAGATGCTCTAGAAAATTTAGTTGAAGTTAAGGATATCTACAGAAAGGAGTCAGCTGCTCGAAGAATTTTAGATTTCGCTCAAAAATTAGAAGGAGTTTCTCGCCATTCCTCTACCCACGCTTGTGGTATTCTAATAACCAAGGAGCCTTTAACTAATTATGTACCATTACAATATGCTTCTTCTTCGGATAAGAGTATAGTTTCGCAATATTCTTTAAATCCAGTTGATTCTTTGGGTTTACTTAAAATAGATTTTTTAGGTTTAAAAAATTTAACTATTATTGAATCAGCGGTTAAGATTATAAAAAATACCAGAGGAGTGGAAATTAATATTGATGAGATTCCCTTAGATGATCAAGGGGCTTTAGATTTATTTAAAAAAGGCGAGACTACTGGAGTATTTCAATTTGAGTCTGGTGGAATGAAACGTCATTTAAAAGAACTCCGACCTAGTGAATTCGAAGATATTGTCGCCATGGTAGCCTTGTATCGTCCTGGGCCAATGGAATGGATCCCTGATTTTATTTCTGGAAAACATGGTCGTCAAATGACTTATCTACATCCCAAATTAGAACCAATTTTAAGTAAAACTTATGGGGTGGCTGTTTATCAAGAACAGGTTATGCAGATTTCTCGAGAGTTAGCTGGTTTTAGCCGAGGTGAGGCTGACACATTGAGAAAGGCTATGGGTAAAAAAATCCCCGAACTTTTAGCTGAGCAAAAAGAAAAATTTATTAATGGCTGTGTTAATAATGGAGTAGAAAAATCTTTAGCGGAAAAAGTTTTTTCCTTTATTGAGCCTTTTGCGGGATATGGTTTTAATAGATCACATGCCGCTTGTTATGCTTTAATTGGTTATCAGACTGCTTACCTAAAGGCTCATTATCCGGCTGAATTTATGGCCGCTCTATTATCAGCTGATCAAAACGATATTGATCGCATTGCTATTGAAATAGAAGAATGTCGTCAAATGGGAATAGAAATCATGCCCCCGGACATTAATGAGTCCTTTGCTTCTTTTACAGTAGTAACCAGTGGAACTAAAGATAATAAAATAGTTAGCCCCGATGAAAAAATAACAACTATTAGGTTTGGTTTAAATGCCATTAAAAATGTTGGATCACATATTGTTGAAGAAATTATTAGAGAAAGAAAAGATAATGGTAGATTTAACAGTGTTTTTGAAGTTTTAGAAAGAATTGTTGACAAAGATTTAAATAAAAAATCTTTAGAAAGTTTAATTAAGTGTGGCGCTTTTGATCAATTTGAAGATCGAGGTTTATTGTTAGAAAATTTAGAAGTTTTGTTAAACTTTAGCAAAGAGGCTAATAAGTCTAAAAATAGTCCTCAAATTAGCTTATTTGCTGATACTCCTGATTCGGCTATTTTTCACCATCCTAAGTTAGAAAAAAAGATGGATATTGATAATAAAGATAAGTTGCAGTGGGAGAAAGAATTATTAGGTCTTTATATTTCTGAACATCCTTTTAATGTTTTTAGGCCTCGCTTGTCTGAGTCAATTATTCCTTTGTCGTCTTTAAAAGATTATAAAAATCAAGATATTTATACTGCCGGGGTGGTTTCTTCAATTAAAAAAATTGTTACTAAAAAAAATGAAAATATGTTATTTGTTAAGATCGAAGATGGGGTTTCTTTCGTAGAAATTTTGGTATTTCCTAAAGTTTTAAAAGAAACATTAGATTTGTGGCAAGATGGAAAAACTATTTTAATGAATGCTAATGTTTCCAATAAAGATGGCGAGATCAAGTTATTGGTTAATAAAGCTATTTTATTAGAAGAAGATAATCTAGAAAAAACAGTTCAAGATTTTAAAAATATTAAAATCCCTAAAAGATTTAATCCCAACAATGGTAATGGGGGATATTATAAAAATAATTCTTCGGGGATTCCTATCAACAATTTAAAAAATTCTAGATCGCTAGGGATTGCCTTAATTGGTCAAGTTTCAACTGAAAAATTTTCTGTTATTAAAAAAATATTAGAAAATTATCCTGGATCTGATTCGGTATATTTTAAAATAAGCTTGTCGGACGGAGAAAAATTAATTAAGTCTGATTTACAAGTTAAAAATTGTTTAGAATTAAAAAATGAGTTAAAAAAAGAGTTAGAAGACTTGGCTGATATTGTTTAATTTAATAAAAAATGTTATTATAATAGAAAATAATTAATTTATTCAATTCCTATCATTAAATTTTTTTGATGATGAATTATAATCTTATGCCTTTAAAAACTCCTCCAATTAATCCTGATAATTCTCAAAAAAAGAAAGAATTAGAAAACATTAAGGAAGGTCTAGAAAGCCTTAAAGTTTATAGTGAACTTAAAAATGATTTTGATCAAAATAATTTTTCAGAAGAGTCTGAAGATATTAAAACTGATGATAAATTATTTGAAAAAGATTTGCCTGTTAATGAAGTAGACCTTGATGAAGAAAGCGTTCCAAAAGGTGAAGAATTTTCCGCCAATGAATCCTTAGATTCCAAAAAAGAGTTTTTTCGATTAATGGCTGAAAAAATAAAAGAAGAGCCTACTAATTTGGATGATTTGAAATCGGAAGACAATAAAAGTATTAATACAAAAGGAGATGTTGGCAATTCTATTTCTGGAGGAAAGGTTTTCTATTATCGAAAAATGATTTTACGTTTTTCTTTTTTAACAATTATTTTATTATTAGCTGTTGCTTATTTTTCTCTAACAAAATTAAATGTAATTACTTATACTGATAAGGAGGTTATTAATGATAACTTAAATTTTTATGCTTATTCTAATGATGGTCAGGTTAATTTAGAGAGAGCGGTAAAGGCCTCTATTAATAGAGTAGAGCTTGATGTTAGTGAAACCTTTAATAGTAGTGAAGAAAAAAGTTTGGGTGGCGAAATTGTGGGAAAAGTAAAAATAATTAATGAATATTCAAAAAATCAACCCTTAGTGGCCACCACTAGATTATTAAGTTCTGATGATAAGCTTTTTAGATTAAAAAACACCGTTAATGTTCCGGCCGGCGGTTCGGTGGAGGTAGAAATTTATGCTGATGAGCCTAGTCAAGAACTGGCTATTGCTCCTAGTAAGTTTTCTATTCCCGGCTTGTGGGCTGGATTACAAGATAAGATTTATGCTGAAAGCTATGAAAGCTTTGAGTTAAAAAAAGAAGTTAAAAAATCAATTTCTCAAAAAGATATTGATGATGCTACTAATTTATTGAAAGAAAAATTAATGGTTAAGGCTCAGGAACAAGTTGGTGATAAAAACAATTTATCTCAAAAAAATATTTTTAGCGTTGATTCGGATGGAGCTCAAATAGAATTTAGTAATAAAGCCGGAGAAGAGGTTGACACTTTCGATGGATCTATAAAAGCAGTTGTTAATATTATTACCATTAGCCCCGATGACGTTATTAAAATTGTTAAACAAAAATTAGCTATATTAGATTTTGATCAAAATCTTTCTGAGGTTGATACTGACAGTTTAGAATATTCTTTAATAAGCTTTAATTCTAGTAAATCTTTAGCCGAAGTTAAAGTTGATTTTTCTGCTAAAACAACTTCTGGGGGAGAGGATGGATTAATTAATAAAAAGCATTTAGTTAATTTAAATGAAAAACAAATCAGAGCTTATTTAGACGGCCTTGATAATGTAAAGTCTTATGAATTGGGATTTTGGCCAAATTTTGTAAAAAGAGCCCCTATGTTAACTAATAGGATTAATGTAATTTATAAATAATTTTTTAAAAATGAAAAATTTTGAACATCAAATTAATCAAGAAATTAATCATCCTAATTTAGAAAAAATTTGCTTATCTAAGTCTAGACAGGTTATTAATGCTATCATTGAAGATCAAAATAATTATCGACTTAATACTCCTAGAGTTGAAAATAAGTTAGCTAAGGCTGTAACCGAGGCTTTGAAGGATCTAAACCTAGAAAGCTCTGAAGAAAATCAAAGAAATATATCTGAACAGATTATAAAATTATCTATTGAATTTATTGCTCAAGATCGTGCTATGGGAAAAATTTCTTCCTTTAAAAACTTAGAGGATAGATATTTAAAAATATTATTTGATAAGGTTATGGAATTAAGGGAGCAGGGGACCGAGTTTCAAGATTATTCAGAAATTATTAATTTGATTAATGCGTTAGATTCTAATAAAATATTAGATAATGATAATCGTGGTAAATTAATAGATGACTTATCAGATAAATTATTATTTAAAAATAAGAATTAGTTGCTATGAAGGATTTTTTTCCGACCTTATCGGTTCTTTTATTTGTAATAGGTTTCTATATTTTAATAAAAAAACTTTTATTTGCTCTTTATTATTAATTTAGTTTTATGTTGGCTCAAGCTAAAAAATTAGAACAAAAATTATTGAAAAATAAAGATGCTAAAAAGTCTAAAATTTTATCTCGCTACTTCAAAACCGGACCGGGTGATTATGGAGAGGGGGATATTTTTTTAGGCATTAGCGTAGTCGATCAACGAAAAATAATAAAAGATTTTTTAGACCTTCCTCTTGAAGATTTGCAAAAATTTTTAAACTCCAAGATACATGAATTTCGTTTTTCGGCTTTAATTATTTTAATAAAAAAATATCAATTAGCTAGTATTGGTGATAAAAAAAAGATCGTTGCTTTTTATTTAAAAAATATAAAAAATATTAATAATTGGGATTTAGTTGATGTTAGTTGTTATAATATTCTAGGTAATTATCTGTATTCTCGAAATAGAAAAACTCTTTATAATTTGGCTATTTCTAAAAATTTGTGGTCTCGTCGAATTTCAATAGTTTCTACTTTTTATTTTATAAAAAATAATGATTTAGATGATACTTTTAAAATTTCACAGATATTGATAAAAGATCAACATGATTTAATACATAAGGCTGTTGGCTGGATGCTCCGAGAGGCTGGCAATAGAGACCAGAATAGATTAAAAGCCTTTTTAATTGATAATGGAAAGATAATTTCTCGGACCACCTTAAGATATGCAATTGAAAAGTTTAATGAAGCAGAAAGAAAAAGATTTTTGAAAAATAATTTTTAAATATGATTATAAATAAAATATTTAACTTTAAAAAAATTGCTCTAGCTAAAAAAATTGATAATTTTAATAGAAAAATTATTCATATATTATCAGCGGTTATTATTTTCTTTTTTCCTTATATTTTTTCTTTAAATCAAATAATCTTTATTAGCCTATTATTTGCTTTGATATTCTCGGTAGCTAGATTTTTTAATTTCCTTCCAATTATTAATAGGGTAAGGCGAGTTTCCTGGGGTGAAGTTTTTTATCCTCTGGGGATAATGTTGGTAGCTATTTTTTTCTTGCCAGAAAATATTAGGGCCTTTCAGTTTGGAGTTTTGGTTTTAGGTTTTTCTGATTCCTTGGCTAATATTTTTGGTGATCTTTTTGGAATTCATAGAATTAAATTATTGGGAGGAGCTAAAAGCTTAGAAGGTTCTTTGATATTTTTAATTTCTACTCTTTTTTTGATATTTTTATTTCGTAGTAATGTTGATTTCTATAATATCGATTTATATTTAATAATTGCTTTATTATTGACCTTGGTAGAATTTTCTTTATTTTTTGGCCTAGACAACTTAGTTTTACCATCGCTAGCGGCCTATCTCTTTTCTTTATTATAATTAATTATAAAAATATGATAGAAGAACAAATGATTTTAGATCCAGTAAAAGAATTTAAAATTAAAAAAAACTCTCTAGAAAAAGAAAAAATCGAGAGATACAAGGATGTTGTTGTAAATGATTTTAAGTTTTTAAAAGAGAATAAAAAAAAGTGCAAAGATAGTGAATTTTTGAAAGAGTATAAAAAAAGGACACAGGAAACTTTTAGTGATTTAGTTAATTTTTTAGAATTATCTGGAGCTGAAATGGTTAGCGATATTAATGAGATTTATAATTATTATATAAATGGATCCAGGGAATTAGCAGTTCGAAAAGATGATCCTGAAAAAATTGTTAATTTAGTAAATGGAGATAATATAAAATTAAATTTTGATCCTAAGGTTGTGGGAGAAAGAGGTGATAAATATGCTAATTGTGC
>Ga0172377_10006851_pt1 | contig 11755 bp, 7 predicted proteins | sample Pumphouse3metaG_FD_119749 | JGI IMG/M metagenome (GOLD analysis project Ga0172377, IMG submission 119749) | Leachate microbial communities from a municipal landfill in Southern Ontario, Canada - Pumphouse #3 metaG | ecosystem: Engineered > Solid waste > Landfill > Unclassified | place: Canada... | reverse complement strand
CTCAACAAACTTATTTTTGGAGTTGTTAAAAAATCAATCAATGCTGATTTTAATCCTAATTCTGAGGTAGAAGCAAATAAGTATTTGATGACTTTTGATTTAGCAGATTTAAATACAGGAATTTCGTTCTTAAATGGAAAGAAAGTACATGTAAAAAATATATATGCAAATATTGAAAATGATCAATTATATTTATACGTGACTCTCAGTGTTATGGGTATTAAATCTCGTGTTAAAGTCTCGGTTATTTTTGAAGAAACCGATGATGATTATAAAATGATTTTCAAAACTTTGGGATTGGGGAAATCAAATTTGCTATCTGGCATTGCAGGTGACCTGATGATGAAAGTTATGGATAGTATGAATTTTTCTGAGGACACCTTTAATGATGCCTTTGAACAACAAGGTTTACCATTAGAAATTGACTTTGCTGACTTTTCGGTTTTAATTGATAAGACTAAACTTCAAATGTTGGTTGAACAATTAATCAATCCGGATGAAATGGATGATTCTTCCGAAAAAGAAATTCTTCAAGAATTTGTATCCACCTTATCTTCAAAAGAAAATGATTTGGTAAATTTTGGAATTTTGAATGAAAATGAATTTGGGTTACAGTTTGAAATCTCGAATTTTACTGTGGATCCATCGATGATGGTCCTCAATCCTAGTGTTACTACATTTGATCAAAACGCTTTTATTATGAATAAAGTCCAAAATTTTATCATTAGTAATTTAGTTCCAACCTCAGAATCGAAAATGTCTTTTTCTAATAATGATTTCAACTCGATTCTTTATGATCAATCTTCCGGATATGATGCTTTTCAAATCAGCATTCCGATTCCCAATTCCGATTCAACTTTTGCCGTCGATGTTGTGGGGATATTGGTTGATTTTAATTTAACTAATGTGTCTTTTAGAATAAATATTAATTTGAATGGACTGCCCACTTCTATCCTTATTACAGGAACTTTAACTACAAATAATGGACCTACGGTTCGAATCGCCATTGATGATACTATTTCTCTTGGTCAAGATGCAGATGAAGTAGCAGGAGAGTATGCTGTTGCTCAATCTAGTTTAATTATAAGTTTATTGGGTGATAATATTCAAGATATGGGCATTATGCAATATGATGCAAATACTAAGAGTTTTGTGATGAGTGCTTCATCATTTGAACAAATGATGAAGGTTGATGGGACCAACGTGTCTCCATTGACTGTTAATAAATTAAAAGTGATTAATAACGCGATTGAAGTATATTGTACTGTTAGTCCTTTGGATCCATTCTATATTGCTTTAACTCAAGCAACTAATGCACTTGGAGGAGCCATTAACAATTCCGTTTTAACAAGTGATGATTTTGATACGAGCACTCCAGAAGAGGAAGCAGCTGTTGATGATGCTCTTGCTGCTTTGGAAGCAGTTTCGAGTGGATTAGATGGAGGAACTCTAACTGATGAGGAGACCAGCGATCTCATTTCTTCTATTAATGAATTGTCTCTTGCTAATCAACAAGTCCTTCTTGAAAGTTTAGAAGATAGCGCTTCAAGTCCTGATCTTCTTGCTTTGTATGATTCTTTATTCGGATTAAATTAAAAAATGATTCCTTAAATCATGATTTTGTGGTATAATAACCCCGTTATGAATGGGAGGATATTATGGAAAACAAAGTATTAATTGAAACATCTGCTCGGCATTTACATGTAACCGAAGCTACCTTAAAAGCATTATTTGGAGAAGGGGCTACCTTAACTCCTAGAAAACCATTATCACAACCAGGTCAATATGCTTGTGAACAAAAAGTGACAGTAGTAGGTCCAAGAAAAACAATTGAGAATGTCACTATTTTAGGACCTTGTCGGAAAAGTGATCAAGTAGAAGTATCAGCAACCGATGCGAGAACGTTGGGACTTCCTATCGTGATTCGTGAATCAGGAGATACCACTGGAACTCCGGGATGTAAACTGATTGGTCCTAAAGGAGAAGTAATCATTCCTGAAGGGGTGATTGTAGCTAAGCGTCACATTCATGCGACACCTGAAGAAGCAAGACAATTGGGAATTGTAGATAAGCAAGTTGTTGACGTCAAAGTAGTTAATGATACTCGCTCTATTGTTTATGGAGATGTGGTTGTTCGGGTCCGAAATGATTTTAAACTGGCAATGCACATTGATACAGATGAATCTAATGCTGGATCTATCACCAGTGATACGGTTGGTGTAATTATTAAATAAAAACAAGAGTTATCATTTTGATAACTCTTATTTTTTTGCATTTTGTTCGCGTTCAATTTTCTTGATTTCGATTTGTTCTTTAGTTAAGCGAGCAATTTCATTTTTATAAAATTCATCTTCACGTGATAATAAATGAAGTATTTTATCAGCCACTATTTTTTTTGCTTGCGCTTCAATGGCCAGTTTAAATACCATTTCATATAGATAACTTCGATTTATTTGCTCATCATTTTTATGCAATTCTATTTTATCAAGAGCGTTATGAACAACATCTTGCATCATTTTTGCTTGGTTAGATCGAAAATATGAATATAATGTCTCGGGATTGATTGCTTGTTCCTTTTGAAATCCGAATAATGTTGCAATATTAGGAATGGCAATGACTTGTTTTATCGAGCATATTGCTAATAAATAGGCTAAATGATCTTTTGAATATTTTTTCTTAATAGAATTGGGAAGAAGTGATCCTTTTACGTAGTTGTTTATCATCCAAGTGGTAATTAATTTTTCTTCTTCATCCACCATTAAAGGGGATAATTCTCGTTCAAGGTAAGTGACTACTTGATCCATATAAAGATCAAGATCAGGTAATTCTTCCCATGAAGGAAGACTAAAGTTGGAAAGACTTTCCAGCCATTCATAGAGTTTTTTATCCACTGATGTCATAAATTCACCTCTTCAATGATATTATATCAAAAAAAGGCGAAAATTACAATAGTTTTAAAAGCGTTAAAGTGTAATTATGAAAACAGTTGACAATATATTATGAACGATGTATAATAGTTTTGTAAACTAGATAGGAGATTATTATGAAAGAATATGTAATTATCACAGATTCTTGTGTTGATTTAACACAAGAAATGGCAAACCAATTGGGTCTACACATTGTTCCATTATCCGTGCTTTGTGAAGGAAATAGTTATCGAAATTATTTAGATGGTCGTGAATTAAAACCTACAGAATTTTATCAAATGTTACGTGAGCACAAGAAAACATCAACTTCACAAGTTACTACGATGGAATTTGTTGAAGCGATGCGGCCTTTTTTAAATGAAGATAAAGATATTCTTATCATTTCTTTTTCTTCTGCTTTATCTGGAACCTATTCTAGTGCACTTCAAGCTAAAAAAGAATTAGAAGAAGAGTTTTCTAATCAAAAGATTGTGGTGTTAGATTCTTTGTGCGCTTCTATGGGACAAGGTCTTCTTTGTATGCATGTGGCTCATCTTAAACAAGAAGGGAAAACAATAGAAGAGGTTAAAAAATGGGCTGAAGACAATCGCATGAATGTATGTCATTTATTTACGGTGGGTGATTTAGATCATTTACGACGTGGTGGGAGACTGTCAGCAGCGACTGCTTTTATTGGGAGCCTATTACTTATCAAACCCCTTCTTCACGTTTCAAAAGAGGGAAAGTTGGTTCAAACCGGTAAAACTCATGGAAGAATACGTTCGCTTGATACGTTGGTATCAACGATGATTACTTCGATTGTCCATCCGGAAGAACAAATTATATTTATTTCTCATGGTGATTGTTTGCAAGATGCAGAGTATGTAAAAGATGAAATAATGAAGGTGCTCCCAGTGAAAGAGATTCACATAAATTTAGTGGGACCAGTTATTGGTAGTCATTCTGGAATCGGGACTATTGCAATATTTTATATGGGGAAAGATCGTTTTCTTCAAGGATAAAAGCGGGAAACCGCTTTTTTTGTTCCTCTTGATAAAATGAAGTTATTTTGTTATAATATACATAAATGGAGAACAATATGAACCTATTTAAAGATATTCAATTATTTCTACTTGATATGGATGGTACCTTGAATTTTGAGGATCAGTTGATTCCTGGTGCAAAGGAATTTATTAAAACGTTAATGGATCATAACAAACAGTATGTTTATTTAACTAATAATTCTTCAAAATGCGGGAAAGATTATGTCCAAAAAATGCGTAGATTGGGCTTATCATGTGATGACCATCAGGTGTTCACTTCGGGAATGGCGATGGGCCTATTTTTAAGTAGTGAGCGAAAGGACAAAACTGTTTATCTTGTTGGAACCAAGGCCCTTAAGTGTGAATTATTATCGTATGGAATTCATCTTATTGACGAAAAGCCTGATATTGTGGTCGTTGGATTTGATCGAGAATTGCAATATAAAAAGTTAGAACTCGCATGTGAATTTTTAAGTGAAGGTGCTGAATTTCTTGCTACAAATGTCGATAAAGTATGTCCTATACAAAATGGGCGGTATATTCCTGATTGTGGATGTATGTGCGACATGCTTGAGATTGCCACTAAAAAGAAAGCACGTTATATCGGTAAACCTAATCGCGAGATGATTGATATTTTAGCAAAAGAATATAAATTAGAAAATCATCAAATTGCGATGGTTGGAGACAGAATTTATACTGATATTGCAACCGCTATTAATGCGCAAGCACGATCTATTCTTGTTCTTTCGGGAGAAACGAAGTTAGAAGATGTAAAGAATTCTTCTCTTAAACCAGATCATATTTTTGAATCAGTTAATGAATTGAAAGACTATTTTAACTAGTCTTTCAAGAAAAACGGTTGCCTTTTTAATGAATTTAGGGTATAATAATTCTTGTCAATTTTTATGCACCTTTAGCTCAGCTGGTAGAGCAATTGACTCTTAATCAATGGGTCTGGGGTTCGAGTCCCCAAAGGTGTACCATCTTGTGTTGGGCCTTTTTCAAAGGATTTATCGCATAAATTAACACTTTTTAAGCAAAATAGGGCTGTTTATGGTCCTGTTTTTGCTATTTAAGTGTGTGATATAAGCTACTCATAACTAAATAAGTAAATAATGTGTGTCAAATTGTGTGTCAGCGAATATCATTGATAATGTTGTTGTTGATAGAAAACACTCTCATGCGTTCGAGAATTTCTTTGCCAGTATTTTGAATGACGTGAACGTAGGTGTTGAGTGTCGTGGTCACTGATTCATGTTCAAAAAGTATTTGAATTGCTTTAGGGTTTACTCCGGTGGAATAGCACCTGGTTGCAAACGTGTGTCTTAATGTATGAACCGTAAAATATGCATTTGCTTTTTTTGGCAAACTTGACGGTTGTTGTGTTAGACGTTGCAAATTTAGAAACACAAAGTATTCATTGTGGGTTTTTCTTTTTAAGATAAAAATATTGCATATTTTTATCTATTTCAACATTATTATGGTAGAATAGTTGTAATATGAAAGGAGCAGTATTATATGAAAAATGCTATTTTTATCTTTCTTGCTATCCTTCTACTGCTCACAGGATGTGTTGAGAAACCGAAAACTTTAAATGATGATATTGCCTCTCTTCCTGATGCCAGTGAAGTGGTATTTGATGATGGTGTTCTGATTGCTTCTATTCGTACTCAAATTGATTCTTTAAGTGAGGAAGAATTGCAAAAAATAACCACTATTAATTTAGAACGATTCATTGCTATTGAGGCTGCATATTTAGATCTTCTTGGTCAACTTCAAAAAGAACAAGAAGTGGAAACGGTTGAAGGAATGTTTTCGCTTTTACCCCCGGTGGATGATCTCACGATTTACTATTATGAAAATTTAGAAAACATCAAAACGGCTTATGAAGCGCTTGATGATTTTCAAAAAGCATTATTTGATAATGAGAAAAAAATACTTCTTGAAGCATATGAGCAAAAAATGGCTACAATTCTTGTTCCTGATTATAGAATAATTGAAGAAGTGGCTTATTCTAATGCCGTTTCTATGATTTCATTACAAGTTCCTTCAGAAACAACAACCTCTATTGTTTTACCAACAGAATATATTTCCGATTCTGCCACATTAAATATATCGTGGCGTTCAAGTTCTGCCCTTATGAGTTCGAACGGAGAAGTTATTCGAGCTGATTTAGATACGTTGGTTTTTTTAACCGCAACTATTACGGGGTTATTTATTGAAGATACTTATACGATTGAAGTAAAAATTAAGGGAAATTTAACGATTGACCTTCCAGTCTTAGATGGAAGCAAAAAATTGACCTTTGCCTATTTGCGCGATAGTGGATATGGTACGAACCTTGTGGACCGTGATTATATGAAAATTGATGTAATTAATTACTCTTTTGGTAAAATCAGTAATGGAAAATTGAGTGTTTTAAGTCTTAGTAATCTGAATAATGTATTACGACTACGTGCTAAAGGGGTTCGAGTTGTGATTGTCATTGATGGAGTCAGTACTAGTACACGGGAAGCCTTTATACTTGCTGCCAGTACTGAAGAAAATCGTGAAATACTAGCGACTTCGATTGCTGATGTTATAGAACAATATCAATTTGATGGGGTTGATCTTGATTGGGAATTTCCAAATGGCACCACTGAAAAGAATAATTTTTCGTTACTTGTCAAGAGCATTCGTGAAAAGTTGGATGAAAGTGATCGCCAACTAATCTTGTCTGCTGCTGTAAGGTCGGGTGGGTATAGTACTCATTATGATTTGGTTGAATTAAATAAATATTTAGATTATTTACATATTATGTCTTATGGCATGAGTGGAAGTAGTTCTGCTCGTCATTCATCACCTTTAATTAAATCTACCTATGCGACTTATGCTATTAATGCGTCGGTCGATATGTATATTGCTGGCGGGATGGATGCTCATAAGATTGTATTTGGAATTCCATTTTATGTGAAAATAGGAACCTTAGCCAATCCGGCAGCCTCTGCTTTAGGACAATCATTAACAAATCCAATTTCAGTAGGATATTCTACCTTTATGGCCTCTTATTTTACTCAACAACAATTTGTAGAGTATTATGATGAAGCGGCGATGGTATATTATGCGGTCAGCCCGACTAGTTTTGCTTCTTATGATAATCCTGAGTCTATTCGTTTGAAATGTGAGTGGGCAGAGGAAAATGATATAGCAGGCGTGATGTTTTGGGATTATGGTCATGATAAAGTTGGAGGAACCTTGCTGAATGCTATTTACGAATCATTTAATCCTCAAGCATAATAAGGTGCAATACGAAAAGCGTATTGCCCTTTTTCATCATCATTTATTTTATTTACCTTATTCACAATGGCTTGAGAATGTGGTATAATATATAAAGAGTAGGGAAGGAAGTGGATTTGATGATTACCGTATTTTATTCAAGTGAAACCTTAGAAGTTACAAAAAGTGCTGATGTTCCCAATATTTATGACTATATTAAACGACGATCATGGATCCATTTGACAAGTCCTACGGAAGAAGAAATTTTGAAAGTGGCAGAAATAACAAAGATTCCTGATCAAATGATTCGGATTCCTTTGGATGAAGAAGAAAGTGCTCATATTGATTTAGATGATGATGTGATGATGATTGTTGTGGACATGCCCTTTTTAGAGCCTGAAGAAAATTATCCAGAAATTAATAAATATTTAACTACCCCATTTGGTATCCTATATAATGAAGAATATTTTGTAACGACTTGTTTAAAAACAGGATCAATTATTACTTCCTTTGCAGGACGATGGATGAAAAACTTTTCAACCAATAAACACATTAAGTTGTCTATTCAATTATTATATCGCAATGCGTCTACTTATGTTAGTTTATTAAAGTTATTAGACAAAGATAGTGAATTCGTTCAAAAAAAACTTCATGAATCCTTAAAAAATAAAGAATTGTTTCAATTAATGAGTTTGGGTAAGTCGCTTGTCTATTTATCTACTGGAGCTAATTCTGATGGATTGGTACTAGAAAAGCTCAAGCGATTAGAACAATTTCGTAAATACGATGAAGATTTGGAATTGATTGAAGATGCCATCATTGAAAATCGTCAAGCAATGGAAATGTGTACGATTCATCGTGACATTTTAAATGGAACCATGGATGCATTTGCGTCTGTTATATCTAATAATGTGAATACGGTGATGAAAACCCTCACGGTTGTGACCATTGTGTTAACGATCCCGACCCTTATTGCTAGTTTTTTCGGAATGAATGTGAAGGTTCCTTGGGAAGGAAACACAGTTGGTTTCTGGCTTGCTATTGCCATTTCAATTATTATTTCATTCTTTAGTGCCCTTTTCTTGATCAAGTACACAAGCAAGGTCAAGGATTCTAAAAAAAATTATCGTCGAAAAAGACGGATTAAAAAATAAATGCTGGATTAGAAAATGCTTGTTATGAGCATTTTTTATTGGAGAACTCTATGTTAGAAATTCAAAATTTAACGTTTGGTTATGGTGATAAGGAATTATTTCATCAGACTGAATTAAAAATATATAAAGGAGAACATGTTGGAATTGTCGGTTTGAATGGAACAGGAAAAACTACCTTTTTGAATCTTCTTTGTCACCGATTATTGCCAGATGAAGGACATATCTTATGGGATCGAAATATCAGTTTCTCCTATTTGGATCAACATCTAGCGATTTATGATGATCAAACAGTCAAATCTTATTTATATGATGTTTATTCGACACTTTTTCAAAAAGAAGAAGAAATGAATCGATTATATCAAAGTCTTGAAGTTGTAGAGTCTTCTCAATATGATAAGATTCTTGATAAAACTTATCGCATTCAAAGTGAACTTGAAGATCGTGGCTTTTATATGATTAAGTCTAAAATTGGAAATGTGATCAATGGTCTAGGTATTCATATTAAAGAAGATCAACTCATTCGTCAACTAAGTGGTGGACAACGAGCTAAAGTCTTTTTAGGGAAAATGTTACTAGAGGAAAAAGATGTTCTTATCCTTGATGAACCAACTAATTTTTTAGATGCTGTTCATGTTGAGTGGTTGATGAAATTTTTAGTAGGTTATAAAAATGCTTGTTTAGTCGTGAGTCACAATACTGAATTTTTAAATGGCATAGCAACCATCATTGTTGCTATTGAAAATAAAAAGTTGATTAAATATAAAGGAAATTATCAAGATTATTTAAAACAAAGAACTCTCAATATGGAGTCCTATGAAAAAGAGTATCAAAAACAGAAAGATTTCATTAAAAAAACACAAACGTTTATTCAAAAAAATATTGTTCGTGCTTCCACTACAAAACGTGCTCAAAGTCGTCGCAAAATGCTTGATAAAATCGATGTGATGGTCAAACCGCAAGCAGAACGAAAAGTAAATTTTCGCTTTGATTTTACTAAATCATTTAATACGAAAAGTATGGTTGTAAAAAACCTAACCATTGGCTATGATTATCCCATTTTGCAAAACATAAATATGGAAATCAATTTTGGAGAAAAATACGTAGTCATCGGGAAAAATGGAATTGGAAAAACGACCTTTATTAAAACCATTTTAGCTGAGATATCACCATTACAAGGTGAGTTTAGTGTGTCTTCATATAACGATGTCAGTTATTTTTCTCAAGAAGTTCCCATTACGGCCGTTAATGCTCTGGAATTTTTTCGAGAAGACTACCCAATAATGAACGATTTTGATATTCGAAATATTTTGGCACAATACGGAATTATTGGTGAACTTGCCACTAAACCGATGTTACAATTATCAGGCGGAGAGATTACAAAAGTTAGATTTGCAAAAATGAGTTTAACATCTTCTAACTTGCTCATTTTAGATGAGCCAACCAATCATCTTGATCGCAATGCGAAATCCTCTCTTTTTCATGCGATTTCTAACTACCCGGGAACTGTGATTTTGGTATCCCATGAAAAGTATTTTTATAAACAATTACAAATGAAAGAAATTAAATTTTAGGAGAATATATGAATATAAGAAATATTGCAATTATTGCCCATGTTGATCATGGGAAAACAACATTAGTGGATGTGTTGTTAAAGAAATCATCTACTCTTGCTGATCGAGAAACAATAGAAGAACGAGCAATGGATTCTAATGCCCTTGAACGTGAGCGTGGTATTACTATTCTTGCGAAAAACACTGCTATACAATATAAAGAATATAAAATTAATATTTTAGATACCCCAGGGCATGCTGATTTTAGTGGTGAAGTTGAACGCATTATGACCATGGTCGATGGGGTGGTGTTGGTGGTGGATGCGTATGAAGGTCCTATGCCACAAACACGCTTTGTGTTAAAAAAAGCACTAGAATCTAATCTAAAACCGATTGTTGTAATTAACAAAGTCGATAAAGATAGTGCTCGCCCTGAAGAAGTGGTGGATAAAGTATTAGATCTCTTTATTGAATTGGGAGCCAGTGATGAGCAGGCTGATTTTAGGGTTGCTTATGTTAGTGCCATTCGTGGAACTTGCAGTTTAGACCCTGATTATCTCACTCAACAAGATTCATTTCAACCGTTGCTTGATTTAATTGTTTCAGAGATTCCAGCTCCGGGAGTTAATCGCGAAGGATCTTTGCAATTTCAAGGGGCTCTTCTTGATTATAATGAGTTTGTTGGAAGAATGGCTATTGGACGCATTAAACGTGGAACCCTAAAAAATGGGTCGATTGTTTCTTGCGTTCGTAATGATAATAGCATTAAACAATTTCGAATTCAAAAATTATATAGTTATTTAGGATTGAATAAATCCGAAGTTGATGAAGCTTATGCGGGAGATATTGTTGCTCTTGCAGGATTACCTGACATTTATGTTGGAGAAACCATTTGTGATGTTGGACAAGAAGAAGCTCTTCCTCCAATTCATGTAAGTGAACCGACTGTTGAAATGAATTTTTCGGTCAATACCTCTCCATTTTCTGGAAAGGAAGGAAAATTTGTCACTTCTACAAAACTTGATGAACGCCTATTCCGTGAGACCCAAAAAGATGTAAGTCTCCGGGTAAATCGTATAGGAAACGGCGACGAGTGGATTGTATGTGGAAGAGGAGAACTTCATCTTGGGATTCTTATCGAAAATATGCGACGTGAAGGATATGAGTTTCAAGTTGCAAAACCTCGTCCCATTATAAAAATTGTTGATGATGTAAAACATGAACCTTTTGAATTTGCTCAAATTGATGTTCCAAATGAAGTGGTTGGATCAACCATTGAATTATTAGGCAAACGAGGGGGAATCCTTGAAAATATGCAAAGTAGTGTTTCTGAAACACGCTTGATTTATACGATTCCATCGCGAGGCTTGATTGGTTTATCAACGGATTTTATGACTACAACTAAAGGATATGGAACGCTTAGTCATAACTTTCTCGATTTCCGTCCTATTGATAGTTATGATGTGGGTGAACGTAAATTAGGAGTGTTAGTTGCGATTTCAGATGGGACTACTACTGCTTATGCAATTGGTGGAATTGAAGATCGGGGTGTTCTTTTTGTTGAACCAGGAGAAGCCGTATATGAAGGGCAAATCATTGGTGAATGTAATAAAGAAGACGATTTGGCTGTGAATATTACTAAGGGCAAAGCCATGAGCAATCAAAGAAGTTCCAATAAGGATAATACGGTCGTATTAAAACGAGCTCGAAAAGCACCATTGGAAGTTTGTTTAGAATATATTAACGAGGACGAATTGGTGGAAGTGACCCCTCGTAATATTCGTTTACGGAAAAAGATTCTTCATACAGATTCACGCAAGAAATCTGATTCACGCAAAGGGAAAAAT
>Ga0172377_10006847_pt1 | contig 11757 bp, 14 predicted proteins | sample Pumphouse3metaG_FD_119749 | JGI IMG/M metagenome (GOLD analysis project Ga0172377, IMG submission 119749) | Leachate microbial communities from a municipal landfill in Southern Ontario, Canada - Pumphouse #3 metaG | ecosystem: Engineered > Solid waste > Landfill > Unclassified | place: Canada... | reverse complement strand
TTTTTAGTTTTTACTTTATGCATATAACCTGCCTTATCTTTCATCATCATTTCACCATTTTGGTTCATCATATTATAAGATGACTTAGCAAAACCAAAGGAAAACATAGATACAAAAACACCTAACATTAAAATCTTGAAACTTAACTTGTTTTTCATAATTTCTACCTCCACTTTTAAAAAAATAACAATTAAAATTAAACGGAGTGTAATGTTAACGCTCTTCAATTTAAGTATATAACCTATTGGTATTCCTGTCAACTGATAACAATTGACTTTTAAAATTTCAAAAAAAGCACCCATAAATGAGTGCTTCTAGCTTATATTCTTTCAATAATAGTTTCTTTAGATAATCTTGATTTTGGTAAATCAGCATTAAAATCCTTTGGATCGTGATATCCTACAGATACAACTGCACAAGATGTAAATCCTTTTTCTCTTAATTTAAATTCTTCATCTATTATGTTAAAATCAAAACCTTCCATAGGAATTGTATCTAATCCTAATTCAGCAGCACCTAATAAAAATTGACCTAAGTTTAAATATACTTGTTTTTCTGCCCAGTGTTCTATATCTTTAAGTTCATATCTATGTTTGTTAACAAAGAAACTTCTTCCTGCATGCATATCTTTTTTAAATTGTTCCTCTGCAAATCTACCGTCTTTATCTTCTTTTTCTAGAACTTCCAAAAGAAAAGTCTCATCCACATCATGTCTACCACAGAAAATAACTACAGCACTTGCATCTAAAACTTTAGATTTATTAAATTTATATGTTCCCTCTGCTGATTTTGCAATTCTCTCTTTCCCTTCTTTAGTAGTAGCTAATATAAAATGCCATGGTTGTGCATTAGTTGACGAAGGTGATAATTGCAATAAATTTTCTAGCATATCTACTTGCTCAGCTGTTAATTCCCTATTTGGTATAAATTCCTTAGTTGAAAATCTTCTGTTTAATGTTTTTAATAAATCCATATACATCTCCTTTTATAACATTTTATTATTACTAAAATCCACTCATTTTGAGTTGTAACTTTTGTTGTAACAACAAGATTGTAACACAGGGTGGTTGTAATGTCAATAGTTACAACTGTGCTTTCTTATAAATATTGATTTGTTTCATCTAACAGCATTTGTAAAGTCTTACTTCTCATTTTATCATTCATTGCCTCTTGAATTTCATTTAAATGAGAGTCTAATATTGTATGAATATTTTTTCCAAGGGGGCAATCACAATTTGGATTTCCATGAAATCTAAAGAAATTATCTTCCACCACTTCAATGGCATTGAAAATATCTAATAGTGTAATATTTTCCAAGGGCTTTGAAATAGTTGCTCCTCCAACTCCTGGTTTAACTTTTACAAGTCCTGCTTCTTTTAAATTTCCTATTAGACGTCTTATTATAACAGGGTTGACATTGGTACTCCCAGAAATAAATTTAGATGTTACTTTTTTATCCTTAGAGAAAGCTGCTATACAAAGCATTGTTTGTATTGCTATTGTAAAACGTGATGTTATTTTCATAATTAATTCCTCCTACAATTAATACTATCAAAGTACTATTCCAATGTCAAGTGTTTGGCTAAACATGATTTTACTTCTTATTTGTTGGAGTTTTAGAAGCTACATTTAATTTTCCACCCATACTTTGATAAATTGTATTTTCTGCACTTATAATTTTATATTTTGCATTTATAATATCCAAAGTAGAAGAAGCCTTTGTATTTAAAGAAGTAAGCCAATCCTCAAGTTGTGAACTTCCATTTTTGTATTTATTTTCATAATTTTTAGCTATTTCCCCATTAACTTTTCCAATTTTTAATAAATTATTATAGTTTTCTAACTCCTTACTATAGGCAAAATAATTATAATCTATAGCATTTAAGGCCTTTGTTATTCCTTGTTTAAAATCTTCTTTGGCCTCTTCATAGGAAGCTTTGTCAGTTTTTATATCCCATTTAGTCTCATTCCAGTTTAAAAATGGAAGATCTATACTTATTGCTCCTAATCCCATTGGAGTTTTTAAAGTATTTTTTATATTTTTATTGCTAGAAGTTAAACTAGAACTTAAAATAATATTTGGATATATTTGTTTTTCACTTGCAACAGCATTTTTAAACATACTTCTCAATCTATATTCATAGGCCTTTATATCAGGACGATTTCCTATTGCCTTTATAGGAATATTTAAATTCACACCTATATTTTTAATTTCACTCATTTTTTTAAAGGTAATTTTTAAATCTTTATCTGGTTTTAAATTTAAAAGATTTCTCAAAAGACTTTCTTGCTCTTTCTTTTCTTTCTCATATTCTAATAAATTATTTTCACTTTCTAAAACTTCCCTTTGAGCCTCTTTTTCATCTGAATTATCTAACATACCATATTTAAATTTATTAGCTGCAACTTCTTTAATTTTTTTATAATTATTTATTATATCATTGCTTACACTAATATAGTTTTCCAAATACATTATAGAATAATATGCATTAATTACATTATTTATTAAGGCTAATTTTATTTCTTCATAGTCTTCAATAGTTGCCTTATATTCCCATTCCTCTGAATCCTTCATATTAGATAGTCTTTTCCATAAATCAACTTCATAGCTCACGTCTATTTCAGCGCTATTACTAACTGTGGAACTTCCCCCAGTTTTTATATTTTTTTCTGCACTTGAACTCAATGCTCCACTAAATTCAGGAACTAAGTCACTTCCAATAATATTTGCCTCATACAAGGCCTTATTAATATTTATTCCTGCCTTTAATAAATCCTTATTATTTTCAAGGGCAATTTTTATTAGTCTATTTAGTTGTGGATCCTTGTATTCCTTCCACCATTCACTATTAACATTTGTATTTTCTGATATATTTTTATATATACTTGTTTCACTAATAGTACTTTCATAATCTTTTTGTAAAGTACTACATCCATTTAAACAAATCACTGTTATTAATAAAGTAATTATTTTTTTCTTCATATTTCTCCTTTTAATTATTCTCTAGAAAGTGCATTTATAGGATCTAATTCAGAAGCATTTTTTGCTGGTAAATATCCAAAGACAATTCCAATTATTGTAGAGCATAAAACTGAAACAACAATTGAAAAATAAGAGAACATCATTGTAAATTTATCTGTGAAAGCATTGAACAAACTTCCAAAGGATATTGAAATTATAACTCCAATTGTCCCACCTATAAAACAAATTAATATAGCTTCTATTAAAAATTGTTGCAAAATATTACTTTGCTTTGCACCAATTGCCATTCTTATTCCAATTTCCTTAGTTCTCTCTGTAACAGATACTAGCATTATATTCATAACCCCAATACCTCCAACAACTAAAGATATACAAGCAATACAAGATATTAAAAGTTTCATTGCATTAGTTGTGCTTTCTATGGTTTTCTTCAAAGTATCTATATTCATAACAAAGAAGTCTTTTTTACCATGTCTTATTTTTAAAATATTAGTAACATTTTTTTCTGCAGCCTGCATATCCACATCATCTTTAATTTTCAAAGTTATTGAATTTATATGACTGTCCCCTGTAATTTTATACATAGTTGTTGTATAAGGAGCGTAAAGAACTAAATCACTTGAACTCATTGCCATATTACTATTTGTTACAACTGTTCCTATAATTTTTAAAGGTCTTTTGTCATAAATAATTATTTTCCCAACTGGATCTTCCCCTGAAAACAATTGTTCCTTTGTATTTTCATCTATTAATACAACTTGCTTGTTTTCACTTACATCTTCCTTGGAAAATTTACTTCCTGAGTCAACTGTTAAACCCTTTATACTAAAATACTCATCTCCAACACCTCTTAAAGTAGCTGTTACTGAATTATTTTTATATATTAATGTCCCACTATCATTTATATTAGGAGTTACACTTTCCACATAAAATTGTTTCTTTAAATAATCTGCATCTTTTATTATTAGATTTCTTTTCTTATCTGCATTTCTATCCCCTCTTCCCTCTCCATTATGAATGTCCAATGTGTTAGTCCCAAGGGAATTAATATTTGCAAGAATTTTTTGTTGGGATCCATTTCCAAGGGCAACTACACAAATTATAGAAGCTATTCCTATTATTATTCCAAGCATAGTAAGTAAGGATCTCATTTTATGAGTTACAATGGCATTTACTGACATCTTCAGAGATTCTTTCATTTGAGTTTTGTGAATATTTATACTGCTTTTTAGATTTTTTTCTTCAGTTCCTTCTGTATTTATTTTTATATTAGGAGATGAAATTAATTTATTTTTCCTTGAGTCCTTATAAATTTCCCCATCTTTTATTTCTATAACACGATTTGCATACTCTGCTATATTTTTATCATGGGTAACTAATATTATAGTGTGCCCTTCCTTGTGAAGATTTGTTATTATCTCCATTACTGTTTCGCCACTTTTGGAATCTAGGGCCCCTGTAGGTTCATCTGCAAGAATTATTTCTCCCCCATTCATAAGAGCCCTAGCAATTGAAACCCTTTGCTGTTGTCCCCCTGAAAGTTCATTTGGTTTATTTTTTAGTTTGTTTTCAAGCTCTAATTTTTCAAGAAGTTCCTTAGCCCTTTCGTTTCTTGCTTCTTCACTTAATCCTGCATATATAGATGGAAGAGCTACATTTTCTTGGGCTGTTAAACTTGCTATTAAATTATATTTTTGAAATATAAAACCAAATTTTTGTTGTCTTAACTTAGAAAGTTCGTCTTTTGAAAATTTTATTATTTCCCTGTCACTTATTTTATAAGAACCATTTGTAGCTTTATCTAAACATCCTATAATATTCATTAATGTTGATTTCCCTGAACCAGATTGCCCTATAATAGCTATAAAGTCACCTTCTTCTATATCAATAGAAATATCCTTAAGTATATGTACCCTATTTTCACCATGACCAAAATATTTATTTATCTTTTTTAATTCTATTATTTTTCCCATGTTCTAAAGCCTCCCTAAAATCTTGGTGGACGAGTTGATGAACTAGTTACTTCCCCAACTTTTGATTCAGCTATAATTACTTTTTCTCCCTCTTTTAATCCACTTGTTATCTCTGTGTTTAAATCATCTTTTATTCCAATTTCAACTGGTTTTTCAACTATTTTTCCCTCTGAATCCAAAACCTTAACAAAATATTTTTTATTTACCTTATGAAGGGCTATTGAGGAAACAACTAAAACATTTTCTGCTTGGGTTACCTTTATTGTATTTGTAGTTGTCATTCCTATTCTTAGAAGATTATCTTTATTATCCACAATCATATTAGCATAATAATACACTGCTTCTGTATCACTTACAGATTCATCATATTCATCATCTGTAAGAGTTGTTGCTGCTGGATCTATTGAACTTATCTTAGCCTTATATATTTTTTCTGGAGCTGACAATATTGTAAATTCAACCTCTTGTCCAACTTTTAATTTTGTTATATCCCCTTCAGATATTTCTGGCTTTATAAGCATTTTAGTTAAATCAGCAACTTGAACTATTGTTGGAGCTGTTTGACTACTGTTTACAGTTTGTCCCTCTGACACAGGAATTGAAATTACTACTCCATCTATTGGAGATAAAATAGTAGTATAGGCAAGATTAGTTTCAGCTGTTTTCACATCAATTTCTGATTGTTTAATTAATTCTTCTATTTCCTTTAGTTCCCCCAAAGCATCATAATAATTTTGCTTTGCACTTTCATAATCATCTTGAGAAATAGATCTTAATTTATACAGCTTTTGTGCCCTTGTATATTTGGAATTAGTTACTTCCACATCTATCTTTTTACTATCTAACTGTGCCTTATATGATATTAATTTTGACTTTGCTGTTTCTAAATCATTTTTCTTTGTTGTTGAATCAATTGTTGCAATTAAATCTCCCTTTTTAACTTTTTCCCCTAGGGTTACATTTAGTTTTGTTATTTCCCCACTAACTTGTGCCCCTACCTCTATCCTATTATTGCTTCTAACTGTACCAGTTGCAATAACAGTTTGCTCTATACTTCCTATCTTTACATTTTCTGTTAGGAATACAGATTTTTCTTCCTTAGGTGAAAAAACTTTGTAAGAAATAAATGCTGCTCCTATAATAATAACTAAAATTACTATTTTCTTTTTGCTAAGTTTTAATTTTTCTAGTTTCATTCTTCAGTCTCCTTTTTATCTTTTATCTTTAAATTATTTTCTATAAGAATTGTTAATAATTTGTTAAAGTTTTTAATTTCTTCATCATTTAAAGATTTGAAAAAATTTTTAGCATGTTTTTCAATTTTTATTTCTAATTCCTTTGCTAATTCTTTTCCTTTCTTTGTTAAAAATATTAAGTTTTCATTTTTTTGATTTCCTTTTTTCCTTTCAATTAAATTGTTTTCTTCTAATTTTACAAGAACTTTAGTTAAACCTTGTGGAGTAATTATCGTATCTTTTGAAAGTGTTCTTTGATTTATATTTATATTTCCCATTTTATATAACTTATATAAAGTATCTCTTTCTGTATGATTAAGTTTAATGGTTCTTTTTTCATTTAAAATTTTTCTTTTTTTGTTATTTTCTTTAATTAGTTCACTTAAATCATATAAATATCTCATTGCATTTGCTCTATTGCTCATTTTTCCTCCTTTTCTGTAATTTTAATAACTATATATTAGCTTAAGTGTAAACTAGTTTATACTCACGCTAATATATCACAGTAATATGTCATAAATATGTCATATTGACAAATAAAAAAATTCCCTATTAATTTTTATTAATAGGGAATTTCTTTATTTATTATTTTTTTCATTATTTATCTGTACCTAATTTATCTGCTAAAATTATAGCATTATAAACCATTTCTGGAACTATCTTATAAGGAAAATTATGAATTGTTTCCCCTTCATTACAAGAAGCTGCAGCTACTTTTTCTATTTTTTCCCTTACATTCTCCTTTATTCCCATTTCAAGTAAAGTTGTAGGAAGTCCTAATTTTTTACAAAAATTTATAATTTCTTTTATTTCAGATAAATCTCTGTTTTCCAAAACAAGTTGAACTATTGTTCCAAAGGCTACTTTTTCGCCATGATATAAATGATGACAATCATCTATAACTGTAAATCCATTGTGTATTGCATGGGCCCCTGCTAAACCAGAACTTTCAAAACCTATTCCACTTAAGTATGTATTTACCTCAACTATTTCTTCAAAGGCATCACTTGGTATTTTTGCTTCAGATGAAAGTTTTGCTAAATATCCCTTTTCAAACAAGGTGTCTCTACAAAGTTTTGCAAGATTCATTGCAGCCATTGTTGATTGACCTCCTGACATTGCTATAGCTTTAGAATCGTAACAAATTTTTGACTCATAATAAGTTGCAAGGGCATCTCCCATACCAGAAACTAAAAGTCTAGTTGGAGCCTTGGAAATAATACTAGTGTCCATTATAACTATTTCAGGATTTTTAGGAATCATTAAATATTTTTCAAATACCCCTTCATCACTATAAATAACTGCTAGAGCACTTGTAGGAGCATCTGTTGAAGCTATTGTTGGACAAGTTATTACAGGTAGTTTAGAATAATATGCAACTGCTTTAGCAGTGTCCAATGCTTTTCCACCACCTATTCCAACTACAACTTGAATATCATCAGTTCTAGAATTTTCAATTATTCTTTCTATTTCATTTTCAGAGCATTCCCCTTTAAACATTTCAAAATTTATCTTTGTTTCTTTTTTAGTAACCCCTTCTAATATAGTTTTTTTAGTTAATTTCATTACAAATTCATCTGCTATTACTAAAAAATAATTTCCATAAATCTCTCCATATTTCACTAAATCCTTTAATGCGTCTCTACCTTGGATGTACTTTGATGGTGCACTTATTATTTTCATTTTATTTCCTCCTTGTAATGTATAATTAAATTAGAAACAAATTCATTTAATATTAACCTATCTTTTTAATAATTCTATTCTCATCCTTTTTTAAAGCATTTATATCTTCAGTGACTTCCATTTCTTCTATTTTTAAAATATTTATCCTTTTTTTAAGATTCTCTTCTTCATCCTTTAAAATTTCTATAGTTTTTTTTAAATCCTTTATTTCTTTTTTTAAAGAGTCAATTGAAGAATCCTTAACATTAGTATTAATTTTTTTTTCTTCCATAATTATCCCTCTCTTTTAAATTATATAGTTACAAAGTATACTTAATACTTATATACTACTCCTTTATTTTATAAAAGTAAAGTTCCCTATTAATTTTATAAAATAGGAAACTTCATTTATTTTTATTTAGTTTTATATTTAAGTTTTCAGAATTACAAAGTTATCAAGTTAGCCCCTGATTTAATATATTTTGTAAGAGGTTCTCCCATGTATTTAACTTCTACACCTAATTTTGCCAAAATCTCTGATGCATTATATCTATCACTACAATGTTTACAAGCTTCCATTGTAACCCCATTATTTAACATTTCTTTAACTAATTCTTGCATTTTTGGATCTTCTCCAATTGCCTTTGTGGAACCACCCCATATAATTATATGTACTTCATCCCACCAACCTTTTTTAAGAGAATTTCCTGCATATAGTGCTAAAAATGATTCCACTGTTTCAACTGAATTTGTTGTCCACAATACATTAAGTCTTTCCATATGAATATCTCCTTTTAAATTTTTTATATAATTAGTCTACTTTACTTTCGTAAGTCATATCCAAATGAGGAATACCATCTTCTAAATAAACCTCTGATATTGCTTTGAATCCAAAGCTTCCATAGAAGTTTCTTAGATAGTTTTGAGCACCTATTGTTATTCTTTTTTCATTCCAGTTATTTACTATGTGGTTTATTCCATTTTCAAGAATTTTTTTAGCTAAACCTCTTCCTCTAGCCTCTTGTGCTACTAAAACCCTTCCTAGAGAGCAAGCTTCATAGGAAACTCCAGCTTTTAAAATTCTCAAATAAGCAAGCAATTTTCCATCTTCTTTAATCATTAGATGATCTGAAGAAACATCCTTACCATCCACATCATTGTAAACACATTCTTGTTCCACAACAAATACTTCTGATCTTAACTTTAATATGTCATATAGTTCCTTTGTTGTTAATTCATTAAATTTTTTAATCTCTAACTCCATTTTTAGGCCTCCTGATATTTCATTTTTTTAATAATCTATTATATCAGTCTCCTTTAACAAATCAAATAAATTTTCTTTTATTTTTTAATTTAAAGAAATATTTTTTATTTTTTCCTGTTCTTTGCCCACTTTCTATTCTTTGAAAATCTTCAAAATTTAAGTTTCTCTTTTCACAAATTTTTTTAAAAACATATAAGGGTATCGAATAAGTCTCATAATAGCTTATTAAAGATTTTTTTAACCTTTCTTTTCTTTTTTTCTTTGCTAACTCTTCATCTACATATTCAAAAAAATATTTCTTTTTCTTTCCTGAAGTCTCCCCACTATCTATTTTTTCAAAGGCATTAAAATCCCAATTATTTCCCTTACATATTCTTGCAAACTTGTATGCTTCAGTTGAGTTAAATTTATAATATACCTTTGAACTTTTATCAGAAATATTACTATTTGTTACTTCTTTTCCAATATATTTAAAAAAATATTTTTTAGCATTATTAGTTGTAGTTTCACCACTTTCTATTCTTTCAAAAAATTTATAATTCATATTTACAGATTTACATTTTTGTTGAAACCTATAGGGTTTGATAGAATGAGTTTCATAATATTCAATTGGTTTTACATCATTTCTATTTTCTTCATGCCTTCCTTTATTTTCTCCCACATAAAAATAATTAAATAATTTATTTCCCCTTTTATTTTTTTTACCTAAATAAATTTCATCATAATCATTATAATTTTCACTATGAGTAATACATACTTTTTTAAAATCTGGCCTCAATATTAATTGTTTTTCATATTTTTTCAAATCTTCTTTTTTCATAGCACACTCCATTTACTTATTAATTCTTGGACCTTTAAATAATTATCTTATAAAGTTAGTCATGATTTTTTCTTCTTTTTCTGGAACTAAGCCAGCTTTTTTCCCAAGGTCAAGAGATTTTAATAAAAATCCCATATTTTTAGCAAGAATTCTTACTGTTTGAATTCCCTCTTCATCTTCTAATACTTCCCCTGGAGCAGCTCCATAAATCATATTCCAATATGTAGAAGTAGATATAAACATTTCTGATATAGTAAAATACTTATCCAAAGCATTTATAGTTTCAACAGCTCCAGCTCTTCTAACTGAAGAGATAGAAGCTCCAACCTTATGTCTAAATAATCCTCCATTAACACCAGCTACAAAGAAAACTCTATCTAAAAATGATTTCATTGTTCCACTAATATTTGCATAATAAGTTGGAGATGATAGAATTACCCCATCACTTTCTATTATTTTTTGAACTGCTTCATTTACAATATCATTTTTAATAATACAAGTTTCATTTAACATTTCTGCACATTTCATACATCCAAGGCAACCATTGATTTTACTTCCCACATGAAGTTCTTCAATTTCTATTCCTAGCTTTGTAAGTTCATCTTTCATTATACCTAAGGCTATTTTTGTATTTCCTTCTTTTCTTGGACTTCCGTTTATTACTAATACTTTCATTTTTCCTCCCAGATTTTTTAAATAAAAATTTTATATTAAAACTTAACTTTTAAAAAATTAAATTATATATTATGCTATAATATTAACATAATATTATTTTTTAGTGAAGTAGTTACATTTTAGTAATATTATTTCAAAATTGTAAGCTAGTTATATTTTAGTAAGTAAGGGGGAATTTAGAAACTATGCTGAATCAAACATGTAAGATAGATAGAACATTAAAATTTTTAGGAAATAAATGGACTTTTTTAATTCTTTATACTTTAATGGACGGGGAAAAAAGATTCAAAGAACTCCATTACTTATTAGACGGAATAAGCCCTAAAACATTAACTGAAAGATTGAGATCACTTGAGGAAAGAGAACTAGTTGCAAGAAAAATATATCCTGTAATACCACCTAAAGTGGAATATTCCATTACTAGTAAGGGAAAAGAATTGCGTGGAGTATTTGATGCTCTTGATATTTGGAGTCAAAAATATTTAGATTAAATAGAATAATCAATATAAAAAATAGAGGTTTAATTTATATTAACCCTCTATTTTTTTATTGGAAAATTTATCCCACAAATTTCACACAAACTTCACACACCTTCCTGGTAGATTTATACTTTTTTTTAATCTATAATACTGATATAAAATAAATTTGAAAGGACAGAATAAAATGAAAAAGATTCAAGATTACCGTTTTATAACTCAACTTTTATGTACAATTTTACTATCTATCTCAGCTTTTCTCAACTTTAAAATAGTTGCTCTTATAATTTTAGTTTCCACTATTTTATCAGGTGTGTTTTTTTGTGGATGGATATGCCCCTTTGGATTTGTTCAAGATACAATGGATCACATTGGAACTGCCTTTGGTATTAAAAAAAGAAAAATGTCAAAATCATTACATAAATTTTTAAGGTTAATAAGATACATACTTGCTGCACTTGTTATACTATCAAAAGAAATGAAAAATGTGTAGCATGTGGAGAATGCGTTTTCGCTTGCCCATGTGATGTTCTAAGAGTAGATGAAAATTTAGGATATTCTGTTGTTAAATATCCATATGATTGTCAACTTTGTAATTTATGCGTTTACTACTGCCCCTATGATGCCCTTGAACTAACAGGAGAAAAAAATGGAGCTTCTGTAGTACTT
>Ga0172377_10006846_pt1 | contig 11759 bp, 7 predicted proteins | sample Pumphouse3metaG_FD_119749 | JGI IMG/M metagenome (GOLD analysis project Ga0172377, IMG submission 119749) | Leachate microbial communities from a municipal landfill in Southern Ontario, Canada - Pumphouse #3 metaG | ecosystem: Engineered > Solid waste > Landfill > Unclassified | place: Canada... | reverse complement strand
GACCATCGCCCTGGCCGGCAACCCCAATGTGGGCAAGACGACGCTGTTCAACGCCCTCACCGGCTCGCACCAGACCGTTGGCAACTGGCCCGGTGTGACCGTTGAGCGCAAGGAAGGCTTTTTCATCCGCAACGGCCGGCGCTATGAAGTGATCGACCTTCCCGGCATTTATTCCCTGGCGGCCGCGTCGCCCGATGAGCTGGTGGCCCGCAACTACCTGGTGCAGAAAAAGCCGGACCTGGTGATCAACATCGTGGACGCCTCGAACCTGGAGCGCAACCTGTATCTGACCCTGCAGCTGATGGAACTGAAAGTTCCGCTGCTGATAGTTTTTTCGATGCTGGACATCGCCGCGCAGAACGGGATCGAGGTGGATTTTGAACATCTGAAGACCCACCTCAACTGCCCCATCCAGCCTTTGGTGCTCTCCCGCCGTTTCGATCCCGGGCAGCTTCTTCACGATATTGATTCCTGCCTGAACAAAGCGCCTCGATCTGCCGACCTTCGCTACGACGAGGTGGTGGAAAAGCACCTCTACAACATCGGCAACTTCCTGCTGCAGAACCGGGATGGCCCCGCCTGGCCTGCCTCCTGGAACGATCTTCCCCTCGGCTGGGCGGCGCTGAAGCTGCTGGAACGCGATCCCTATTTCCACGCGGAATTGCCTGCCGCCTGGTTCGAAGATGTGGACCGCGAGATCCGCGCCGTGGAAAAACACCGCAACCAATCCTCCGCCGCCGCCCTGGCTGACGACCGCTATGGCTTCATCCGCGGCCTGGTGAAGGACGTGGCCAAGCGCAGGAACAAAGACAGCTCCACTTTTTCGGACAAGCTGGACCGCGTGGTGCTGAGCAGCGTTTGGGGCCTGCCGGTCTTTTTTGTCGTGATGTATCTGGTTTTCCTGCTCGCCGTGCGGGCCAGCGAACCCCTGATCGGCTGGATCGGAGACGGACTCTCCTGGCTGCTGGTGGATAGATTCGGCGCCCTGCTGCAAGGCTGGAACTTCCCCGGCTGGCTCAGCTACTTGCTCGCGGACGCCTTCGGCGGCGGGATCGCCACCATCGCCACTTTCATTCCGCCCATCTTCTTCATCTTTTTGTGCCTGTCGCTGCTGGAGGACAGCGGCTACATGGCCCGCGCGGCCTTCATCGCGGACAAATTCATGCGCCGGGTGGGGCTGCCCGGAAAAGCCTTCATCCCGCTGTTGGTGGGGTTTGGCTGCACCGTTCCGGCCATCATGGCCACCCGTACCCTGGAAAGCAGGCGGGACCGCATCTTCGCCTCTTTGCTCACCCCCTTCATGAGCTGCGGCGCCAAGCTGCCGGTCTATACCTATCTGGCCCTGCTTTTCTTTCCCAAAAGGGCCGATCTGGCAGTATTCGGGCTCTATTTCTTCGGTGTGGTGATGGGCATGCTGTTCGCGCTGGCGCTGAAGAAAACCCTGTTCAAGACCCAGCCGGGAAACTTCGTGATGGAGCTCCCGCCCTATCATCTGCCAACCGTCAACGCCATCGGGATGCACACCTGGCACCGCCTGAAGGATTTCATCCTCCGCGCCGGCAAGACCATTCTGCTGGTAACCGTAATCGTAACAGTGCTGCAGGCCCTCACTTTTCCCGTGAACGGCACCCAGACCAGCGTGCTGGAACTGGGCGGAAAGCTGGTCACGCCGCTACTGACACCGATGGGGATAGCCACAGACAACTGGGAGGCCTCGGTGGCACTGATCTCCGGCCTCTTTGCCAAGGAAGCGATCGTTGGCACCCTGCAAAGCCTCTATCCTGTGGCGTCCACTATTCCCCGCGATTTCGGCGGTACTGCTGCCGGGATCGCCTTTCTGATCTTCATCCTCCTCTATTCGCCCTGCGCGGCCTCCCTGGCCGCCCTGCACAGGGAACACGGCTGGCGCTGGAGCCTGTTCACCTTCGGCTATCTCACTTTGCTGGCCTGGATCGTGGCCACTGTCGCCTACCAGCTGCTGGCCTTCAATTCGCTGTCCTGGCTGTGGCTGGGGCTCTGCGCTTTGCTCATTCTGGCCTTTGTGGCCAGCCTCAACCTGATGGGGAAAAAACATGCTATCAAGACGTGACCGCGTCCGCCTCCGCAATTTCGGCCGTCATTTCCGGGGCCGGCGCAGGGCCTGCCGCTGCGAGATTGGCGACTGCATCAGCCTGGCCGACCTCGAAACCGGAAAAGAAGCCCTGATCACCTGCAACAACGACCTCAAGACCATCGAACGCGGCCTCTATCACGGCAAAAGGGTAATCGCCCAACGCAACGAACCCGGCGAACCCAACATCGTTGTCGCGGTCGGCGATGCCCGCTACGTGCTGGACCGCAGAGTGGCCTGGCAGATCCGGGTGAAAGTGGTCTGAGTCTTTCGGCTGTGGGGGTTTTAGCACAGAGGCGCAGAGACACAGAGAGGAATTTTTTAAACACAGAGAACAGCAGAGCAAGAGCAGAGGAAAAGCAGAGGTTTTGTGAAAGAAAAAAAAGTGGAAGGGTGAGACCAAGTTTAGACTCCCCGCACCACGATATAGTCAACCTTTTCCCCTTTTCTCTTTATCTCCGTGCTCCTTGTCTCTGTGTTAAAAAACCTCTCCATCCCGAAAATGATTGACAGATCTGTGGCTATGAAATTAACTGAATTATAAGAATAATCCTCAGGGAGGAGAGATGAACAACGAACAAATACGCCTTGAAGCACGTGAATTTTTGAAAGACAAGTGGCTCAACCTGGCTTTGGTTTGGCTCATATACGGAGCCATCCTGTCGCTGGTTCCAGCCACCATGGGGATCGGCGGCATCGTGCCCCTGATCATCGGCGGCCCCTTGATGCTGGGCATCGCCAGGATCTTTCTCAAGCTGTGGAACCGCCAGGATTTTCAGATCGAGGAGATGTTCCAGGGGTTTAACGAGTTTACCCGCTCCCTGGTGGCCTATTTGCTTATCGGTCTATATGTTTTCCTCTGGAGCCTGCTGCTCATCGTACCCGGGATCATCGCCGCCATCAGCTATTCGATGACCTGGTTCATCATGGCCGAGGACCGGAACATCGATGCCCAGGAGGCCATGCGCAATAGCAAGCAGATGATGGAAGGGCACAAGACCGAATTTTTCATGCTGATGCTTTCCTTCATCGGCTGGTTTATCCTGGCCTGTTTCACTTTCGGGCTGGGTTTCCTGCTGCTGTCGTCCTACACCACCATGGCCAGCACAATCTTTTACCAGCGCTTGAAGGGACAGGTCGCAAACAGCCAGCCGGAAAGCCCGGCCGAAGCTCCCTCTGAAACGATGTGAACAGCACCGAGGCGATAGCCCGGGCCATTCTGGCAGTTCCGGAGGGCAAAGTGGCCAGCTACGCGCGGATAGCTTCCGAAGCTGGGATCTCCCGCGGCGCCAGGCAGGTGGCGCGAGTGCTGCATTCCAGCTCGGGAAAGCGCGATTTGCCCTGGTGGCGGATCGTGCGCTCCAGCGGCGAGATCGCCCTTAGCCCGGAAGCCGGGGGCAGCCTGCAAAAAGAGCTGCTGCTGCGCGAGGGTGTGGCCTTCAGGTCGAACTGGGTGGTTGATCTGAAACGGTGCGGAGATTATCAGACCCCGGCAGGGGAGCGGGAATGAAACAACCCCGGCTGATCTGGATACATCGCGGCCTGGCGATCCTGCTGACAAGCCGGCAAGGCGCCGACTGAGCAGATATCCGAAAGAAGACCTTATCTGGCCGGATCAAGTCCGAAGCGGTTCTATAAGAGCCGGTTGACTCGATCGGGAGTTGAAGATCATAAGGGCTGATGTAAGCCGTTTTGTGGTAATCCGATGTATGCGGGTTCCGCTGTCCTTACGTGACCTGTTTTTGGATCTCTTTGTCTCTGAGTCTTTGGGCTAAAGAAGATCATTATTTCTTGACAGGATTTCCAAGAGTTCCTACTTGGTAATCATTACTATTTAGGACTACAAATGATAGCCAAACAAGTACTTGAAGAACGCTTGGAACTCTTTCTGCGTAAGGCCAGAGAGGCCAACATCCGCGTCACGCCCCAGCGCCTGGCCATATACAGGGTAGTTGCCGCCAGCGAGGATCATCCTGGGGTGGAGGAGATCCATAAAAAACTCCACCGCAACTTTCCCACTTTGTCTTTGGACACGGTGTACCGCACGCTCAGGCTATTGGAAGATCTGGGCTTTGTGAACGCTGTGGGCCCGCGCCGCGAAACACTAAGATACGATGCCAATACCAAGCGCCATCATCATTTCACCTGCTTGCGCTGCGGATTGATCCGCGATTTTGAAGATGCCCGCCTCAGCGCCCTGAAGATACCTGCTCAAACCCGCGTCTTGGGCCAGCCGCAGGACCTGCGCGTTGAGGTGCTGGGCGTCTGCAACGCCTGTTTGAAGAAAAACCCCAAGAAAAAATAAACAACACTAAGGAGCAATTCCATGGACGACAAGACCAAGAAAAAACTCACCCATGTCTCCGGCGCCCCGGTGCCGAACAACAACGACATTCTCACCGCCGGAAAGCGCGGCCCGCTGTTGATGCAGGACGTCTGGCTGGTGGAAAAGCTGGCTCATTTCGACCGTGAGGTGATCCCGGAACGGCGCATGCACGCCAAGGGTTCCGGCGCTTACGGCACTTTCACCGTGACCCACGACATCAGCAAATACACCAAGGCAAAGATCTTTGACGCGATCGGCAAGAAAACCGAGTGCTTCGTGCGCTTTTCCACCGTGGCCGGAGAACGCGGCGCGGCCGACGCCGAACGCGACATCCGCGGCTTCGCCGTCAAGCTCTATACCGAAGAGGGAAACTGGGATATCGTGGGCAACAACACCCCCGTCTTCTTTTTCCGCGATCCCCTGCGTTTTCCCGGGCTCAACCACGCCGTGAAGCGCGATCCCAAGACCAACCTGCGCAGCGCCACCAACAACTGGGATTTCTGGAGCTCGCTGCCGGAGGCCATCCATCAGGTCACCATCACCATGAGCGACCGCGGCATCCCTCTCTCCTACAGGCACATGAACGGCTATGGCTGCCACACCTTTGCCATGTATGACAAGGATGACCACCGCGTCTGGGTGAAATTCCACTTCAAAACCCAACAAGGGATTAAAAACCTCACCGACGCCGAGGCTGAAGAACTTGTCGGGAAAGACCGCGAAAGCCATCAGCGCGACCTCTTTGAGGCCATCGCCAAGGGCGATTTCCCCCGCTGGACCATGTCCATCCAGGTGATGACGGAAGAAGAGGCCAAAGCCCTGCCTTACAATCCTTTCGACGTAACCAAGGTGTGGTCCAAGAAGCAGTGGCCCCTCATCGAGGTGGGTGTGCTGGAGCTGAACAAAAACCCGGAAAACTACTTCCAGGATGTGGAACAGGCGGCTTTCACCCCGGCCAACATCATCCCCGGAATCGGCTATTCGCCCGACCGCATGCTGCAAGCCCGGCTCTTCTCTTACGGCGACGCCCAGCGCTACCGTCTGGGCATCAACCACCACCAGATCCCGGTGAACAAAGCCCGCTGCGAAGTGACCGCTTTCCACCGCGACGGCGCCATGCGCCTGGACGGAAACTACGGAGCCACCAAGGGTTATGATCCCAATACCTACGGCGAATGGCAGGACCAGCCAAACTTCTCCGAGCCGCCCTTCCCGCTGGAAGGCGACGCCGACCGCTACAATTTCCATGAGGATGACAACGATTATTACAGCCAGCCCCGGGCCCTCTTCCATCTGATGAACGCCGAGCAGAAACAGGTGCTGTGCGAAAACACCATGCGCAATATGGGCGACGCTCCCAAAAAGATCAAGATCCGCCACATCCTGAATTGCTGGAAGGTGGATCCCGCCTACGGCGAAGGGGTGGCCAAAGCCTGCGGCATCCCCATGAGCGAAATAGAGATTCAATAACCAGACTCAGCCTTAAAACCCGATAGATCAGAACTTGCGTCATTCCGGGAAGCGTGCTTTAGTACGCCGGACCCCGGAATCCAGGCCTTTCGGGTTATGCCCTGAACAGGGGTCGATCCAGACGTTGTCTGTATCGACCCCATTTTAGTTTCAGTCTTGCTGATCCCGCGTAGATATCACACCCATTGATGGGAAAGAGAGCCTATTATTTAATTATTTATAATGGAATGAAAATTGCTTGTCTTATGGTTGCTGCTTGAAAAAACAAGCAAAAGGAGTTTGCCATGAACAAGACCTTGGTGATCCTGCTTTTTGGCCTCAGTGCGATCCTGGGCGCTTTTGAGGTCTTTCCCTTCGCCTTGGAGATTGAGGGCATCCACCACGCCAATCTTCAGCAGTCCCCCCTGGTGCTGGGCAACACCGTGGGAGACCAATGCTTCCTTCAGCTGGACACGGGATCCGGCTGGGTGCAGTATAATACCTATATGAAGAGTTTACCCATCACCGGATCATGTTTGCGGAACGCAAACACCCTCATGCTGGCGATGGGCGGCGGCTACTGGAGCGACGGTGTTTACAACTTTGACCTGAACAACCACAGCTGGCAGCTGAACGAATGGTTCTATTGGCCCAAGTTCCTGCTCAAGTACCCCGGCAACAACCATTTCTACGTGGGTGACGCCACTGGACTGCTTCACTCCGCCGATGGCATCAACTGGGATTGGGTCTACTCCATCGGCAAGTATGAGTGCAACAGCCTCGCCTGGCACGGGGAACACCTGATCACCAACATCGGCGACAGGGTCTGGTATTCCACGGATTCCGGCCAAAGCTGGCAAATGAGCCCCATGACGCTGCTGCGGGGTTTCCGCTTCACGGATCAGGGCATCCTCTACGGGCTGATGAATGCCGGCTCCGATTCCGACGGGCTGTGGCGTTCCCAAGATTATGGAATGTCTTGGAACGTGGTGTTTTACACCACCGGCCTTTGCCAGATCGGGCCGGATTATGACGGTTACCTGCCCCTGGGCTGGGACCAGCCGAATGAAAACAGCCTCTTCCTGCAGTTAAAGGCCCCCGACGACAGCCTCATCCCGCTGTCGCATCCGGTGCTCCATTATCCCGTCTGGGACCTCGAGGCCTTTCCATTGGTCAACACCCCCTCCTTCTACGTTCTCAATCTCGCCGGGATCTATTTCCTTACCAACATCACCGAGGCCAACGACCCCGCCATTCCGCCGGCCTCGCTCTGGGAGGCAAGCCTTTGCCCGAATCCCGTGAACAAGTTCCTGGAACTGAGTTTTAGCGGCCAGATACCGGCCCGGGCGGAGATCTCCATCTTCGATCTCAAAGGCCGCAAACTCGCTTCCCCGGGTTCCCTTGCCACCCAGGAAGGCAAGCTGAGCCTGGAGATCCCAGCCCTGGCCAGCGGGATCTACTTGCTGCGGATCGCAGCGGATGACCACACCCAAATCCTGAGGATGGCGGTCACCAGATAAACCCAATTTACCCCCGCGAACAGCTGTTTGCCTTCAGCGCAGGCTTCTCCGCCGGTCCTGCCAGGGAACTGGGTCTGAACAGATTCCACTACCCGCTTGACAAATTTGACCTCCTGAAAAGATTGACCTGATAGACATTTATCACCTGAACCAACTCAGCGGCCAGGATATCCGGCCGGGATTGGGATCCCTGGCGCAAGGACTGAAGCTGCTGTTATCCCTTTCAGGGGCGGATGTTTCACACCGGGCTCTGCCACAGGCATAACATATTAGGATGAAAACCATGTTTAAACGAAGCTTGATACTGGCAGCCGCCCTGCTGTCCGCGGCCCTGGCCTGGGCTCAGTACACGGTTAATTTTGAAGGCGACGGCGAAACTAAAATTGCCTATGCCAGCGGCACGGTCAACCTCAGTGGCCTGGACTGGGATCTGACGGAAGTGCTGATCGGTACCTCGGATGCCGATTTTATGAACGGGACAAGATCTGCCCGGCTCCGTGGTTACGGAATTTCTGCGATGACCATGCTGGCCGACAAGAGCAACGGCCTGGGCACGGTATCTTTTCAGTATCGGCGATACGGCACGGACGCCCAGGTGGATTGGAAGGTGGAATACAGCACAAACCAGGGTTTAAACTGGATTCAGGTCGGATCAAGCTTCACAGCCCCTGACACTGATGATGTGCAAAACTATTTTGCAACTGTCAATACATCCGGAGGCGTACGGATAAGGATCAAACGGGCAACGGAAACAGGCACCACAAACTACCGCCTCAATATAGACGACATCACGCTCACAGACTATTCGGGAACAGGTCCCGTCATTGGCGTATCTGGTTCCCTGACAGCGTTTTCCACCTCGGTGGGAACCCCCTCTGCCACTCAGTCTTACATCCTTTCCGGCAGCAACCTGACTGCCAATATTGACATCAACATTCCCACCGGTTTTGAGATCTCCACCGATGGCGGAAGCAGCTACCATTCCGTCACTCACAGCGTGGCCTCCAATTTTAGTGGAGAGGTTTTGGTCCGCTTAACCGGTACAAGTGCTGGCGCTTACGGCGGAAACATCACCCACAGCAGCGCGGGAGCCACCAACGTTGATCTGGCCGTATCCGGAACTGTAAGCACAAGTGGCAGTGGCTATTACGGCGAGATATACGGCTACGGGGACCCGCTCAAGGGACTGCTGCACACCTTGGTGAAAGACAAGCACACCACCGAATTTGTCTATTACAACACCACCGACCAGCTTAAATACACCGACGAAGATCCCCTGAACACCGATAACATAATCGAGTTCTACACCGGCTGGAGTGTGTCCAAAGACCTTTATCCAGACGACTGGAATAAAGAACACACCTGGAGCAAGAGCCACGGCGACTTTGGCGAAACCGCCCCCGCAGGCACAGATTTGCACAATCTGAGGCCCTGCGACTCATCCATCAACAGTTCCAAGAGCAACAAGGATTTCGCCGTGGGCGGGGACCCAGTAACAGATAATTCTCCGCCCCCCGGTTACACCAGCTATACGGGATGCTATACCACCACGGATACCTGGGAGCCCCGGGATGAAGACAAAGGCGACACCGCGCGCATCATCATGTACATGGCGGTGCGCTACGAAGGTGACGACTTCAGCTCCTCAGCCAACGTCGATCTCGAGATCGTCGACCACGTCTATACCGACGCGGGCCAGAACCTGCCCTATTACGGAAAACTGGCCACCCTGCTGCAGTGGCACATTCAGGACCCTCCAGACACTTGGGAACTGGGACGCAACGACCGCATCGAGGAACGCCAGGGCAACCGCAACCCCTTCATCGACCGGCCTGACTTTGCCACCCGTATCTGGGCGCCCTGTCCGCTCTACGCCGAGAACCTCACCCAAAACAGCTTCACCGCCCACTGGAGCACGCCCATCGATGCCAGCAGCTACTTTCTGCAGGTGGTCACGGACACCATATACGTCAGTTCAGTAAGCGGCTACGAAAATCTGGACGTCGATCTGGTAAACCAATATGATGTCACCGGTCTTGCTGCCGCCGGAACCTACTATTTCAGGCTGCGTTCCTTCTTTGAAGACGATTACTCCATGTATTCGCCCTTTTATCGAGTAGATCTGGAAGATCCCCTGCCCGTGGAGCTGGCCGGTTTTACTGCCACCATCTCCGTGGATAACCATGTCAATCTGCTTTGGGTAACTCAATCCGAAACCGGAGTTCAGGGTTTCTATGTCTTTCGCGGCCTATCGGATAACCTGAATAACGCCATCCTGGCCAGCCCGCTGATCGCCGCCACCAACAGCTCCCAGCAGCAAAGCTATGTCTTCACGGACACCGGCCTCGAAAGTGACGGAATCTACTACTACTGGCTGCAAAACATGGACCTGGACGGCGGCAGCGCCTGGCACGGACCCATCTCCATCGACTATTCCGCCAACCCCACCCAGCACCAGCAGATCCCTCTGCTCACTTCGCTGGATGCCATCTACCCCAATCCCTTCAATCCCCAGGCCAGCATTCCCTTCAGCCTGGCCGCAGGCGGACCAGTAAGCATCAGGATCTACGATGTGCGCGGCCGCTTGGTCCGGAGTTTCGACCTGGGCGAACTGGAATCCGGCCGGCATCAGAGCAGTTGGGATGGGTTTGATTCCTCTGGTTCCCCCTGCCCCACTGGATTGTATTTCATCCGGATGGCCACTCGGGAGGGAACTTTTTCCCGCAAGGCCATGTTGGTCAAATAACAGCGATTTCACAAGGGTTTGGGGCAACCCGTGCCGGCCTGGTCCCTGCTGGCCCCTGTTATCAATACGGGATAAATACGGGATCAATACGGATGAAATCCGTATTGATCCCGTATTTATCCCGTATTGATGCTGGGAGTGAAGTGGTTAAAGCAAGAAAATGCTTTACAGAAATCCGGCTTAGTATTTAGTTGCAGCTGTATCAAAATATGTTCCTTGATCTTACGAATTGAGACGGGAATGGCGTCCGCAACAGCCTGCCCCGCCTTGTTTGCAGTTTCAGGTTTTACCTGTTGGGAGATTGAGATGAAAAGTTCGAATGGGTTGCCGCAGCTGGCGGCAACTCATGACCGGAAGTATTTGCCGGATCAGATCCGGAGGGGAGCAAAGCAGGCATTTCAGGCGAAAACCAGGAAAGATAGGCCCAAAACCAGCAATTTATCAGCACAAGCATCGAAACCTGGCTTTTTTACGGCGCAAAACCAATGTGAAAGAACACCCCGCAACCCCATCAACAAGCTTACACACCCAAAAAATCCGCATAAGGAGACAAGATGAAAAAACTCACGCTCATCAGTCTGTCCCTGCTGTTGGCGGTTTTTGCCCTGGCCGATACCTATACCATCGGCACCGGCACTTCCGCCACGGCAACGAATCCGTTTTACGGAACGTACAGCTATGGCTGGTGTAAAACCATCTACACCCTCACCGACATCAACGATGCAGGTTTGACGGCCGCGGCCGACATTATCGGCATCGGCTGGGAAGTAGGTAACTCACCTTCGAACTACGTGATGCAAAGCCAGACAGTCTATGTCCGCAACACCACCCAGGAAATATACGAATCCACGGACATCAGCTATCCCGGCACCACAGGTTTCGGCCTTGCCTGGCAGGGAACCATGACCTACAACGGTTCCGGCTGGATCTACATCAGCTTTGACACACCCTTTGCCTGGAATGGCACAGGCGGGATCGAATTCCTCTATGAAAACCGGAACGGTGATGACCCCACTGGTTATCCCACTTTCAGGTACACCAGCACCAGTTCCAACTACCGCACTGTCTATGAAGGCAGCGATACCGAATTTCCCTCTGCCACCACCGGCGCGAGATCCTACAGCCGCGCCAACATCCGTTTGGTGACACCCTCCACCACAGCGCCGGATGCGGCCGTGGTTTCTTTCCCGCTTGATGGCCAAACCCAGATACCGCCTACCGCGAGCCTGATCTGGATGCCTGGCATCATCTGGCCCACGGGATACAGATTATACCTGGGGACCGACAATCCCCCCACCAACCTCGTGAACAACCAGGATCTGGGCAATGTGAACAGCTACAACCCCGATCCCGATCTGCAACTGGACACCACCTACTACTGGCAGGTGATCCCCTATAACACTTTCGGCGATGCGGCTGACTGCCCTGTCTGGAGTTTCAGCACCCACGGGGACAACACAGTAGAGACCCTACCCTATTTCCAGCATTTCGATGCCGTAACGGCTCCCAACCTGCCGCCGGACTGGACCTCGATCATCCAATCCACTTCCACCAGCGCCTTCGTGGGCACCTACGCCTCCACCACCTACGCCCACAGCCAGCCCTACT
>Ga0172377_10006844_pt1 | contig 11760 bp, 11 predicted proteins | sample Pumphouse3metaG_FD_119749 | JGI IMG/M metagenome (GOLD analysis project Ga0172377, IMG submission 119749) | Leachate microbial communities from a municipal landfill in Southern Ontario, Canada - Pumphouse #3 metaG | ecosystem: Engineered > Solid waste > Landfill > Unclassified | place: Canada... | reverse complement strand
TAAGGCTTTTACAGTAACTCTATTTTGAATTAAAAATCCAATTGCATTAGTAAGTTCTCCAGTACTGAGGCCACCATAAACTTCTCCACCTAAAATCATGCCACAATCAGAAGCTACAATCAATTTAACTGTTTGAACATGGGTATTACTCATATTTCCAGGGTGTGTATCAATACCTGTGAAACTGCCACAAATAACTGCAAAGTTTTCAATAATTGCCTTTGCTTCAGTTATTTCTGCAGTTCCAAATGCATGCTTTCCAATTGAAGTGGCATATATAGCAATTGTTCCAGTAAATGGTTTACATGGACTTAAAGTATATAAGTTCATACCGCCAGTACGAGCTTCAGCACAGGCTGTGGAAGCTAACATAGTTCTATCTAACTTTCTTGTAATAAAGTCTCTCTTCTCAGCACAATCTCCAACAGCAATAATATCATCTGAACATGGAAGAACTCTCATATATTCACAAGTTTTGATAAAACCAAATTGATTCAATTCAATTCCTGCTTTAGCTGCAATTTCAGTGTTTGGAGCATAACCCATCGATAAAATTACAGCATCAGCTTCTAATTCTTCTCCAGTGTTTAGAATAACCTTTGCCACTTTACCATCAGTTCCTTTTATCTCTGCAACACCTTTACCAGTAATTAGGTTTAATCCCCGTTCACATAGATGGCCTTCAGCTAACTTACCAAACTCTTCATCAAAAGCTTTACTAAGGATAGTTTTTTCAATTTCAACTAATGTTACTTCATAACCTTTTTTATTTAACTCATCTGAAACTTCAACACCAATAAATCCAGCTCCAATTACGGTGATTTTTTTAACTGTTTTCAATTTTGATAACATGTCATCTAAATATAATTTATTTTTTGGGATAGTGAAAACATTTTCAAGATTAGCACCTTTTAACCAAGGGGGAAGGGTAGGTTTAGATCCTAAGGCAAGAATCAACTTTTCATAGAAAAATATTTCTCCACTTGCTGTTTTACACATATGATTTTTTACTTCAATATTAGTAACTTCATCAATTATTATTTCTACACCAACACTTGTTAAAGGTTTATCTGGAAGAATGTTTTTGCTACTATCTGTCAATGATCCAAAAATATAAGGGATACCACAAGGTATTAAAACCTCTTTCTCTTTACGAATCAATACAACTTCTTTTTCTGGGTAAGTTGATTTTGTTGTTATTGCAGATTGCAATCCTGAAGCTCCGCCGCCAATTACTACTACATCTACTTTTCTCATTACATTTCCTCCTTGTAATGTGGGATATAAACCCCTCTCATAATCTATTTAGCTTCCTTTACGACATAATAAACAATCATTTTTATTGGAAGGAGGGCAAAGCACAGAGCTTTCTCTTTTAATTTCACTTATTACCTCTATTTCTTTGGCTACATACTTCAAAATTTCTTTATTTACTCGATAGTGCCTGTAATATCCTCTTTTTTCACCTGTAATAAGACCTACTTCTTTAAGGATCTTTAGATGTTGAGAAACAGCCGCTTCTGTAATGTTTAGCTTTCTAGCCAATCCTCCTACGCAGTAATCACGTAGTAATAATTCTTTGATAATTATAAAACGATTCTCATCAGCTAAAGAGCTAAGTATTTTTATTGTTTTAGTAATGTCTTTCACCTCTTTTAATTAAGCATCTACTTAATTAGATTAACATACTTGTTAGTAGCAAGCAAGATAAAAAATTTAGACGTCTTTTTGTCAAATCCTGTTGAAATAAAATCTAAAAAGTGACCGAATGAAAATCTAAAAAGTGACCGAATGGAAATACGAAAAGTGACCTAGTCCTCCTAAGCAGTAATCACGAAGCAATAGTTCTTGGATAATTTTAAAACCATTCCCATCAGCTAAAGAGTTAAGTATTTTTATTGTTAGCGTTTACTTAATTAGATTAACATGCTTGTTAGTAGCAACCAAGGGAAAATTTATGAGAGGATACAAGATTAAAACTATTATTTTATTTTTCTTAAATCGTTTATTTGTTTACCTGGATATACTTGTGTTGGACATGCTTTATTACACAAATACTGTTTATCACAAGAATCAACACCATTTTTTTTAAAGGCTTTTTCTTTTAATTTTTCAATATTTTTTTCATCAACTTGTTTTGTAATTTCTCTTTTTATTGAAGCAAGAGGAGAAGGGCCTATAAAATCATTCTTTACAGGACAAGCACTTATACAAGACCCACATTCTATACAGTTTTCAAAGCGCTGCCAGTTATTAATTCCATCGGGTTTTAGGGAATCTTTTCCAATTTCACTTTCTCTTAGATAAGTAGATCCTTCCATATTATTTATCATACTAGATATGTCAACAACCAAATCTGAGATTATTTTAAAGGATTTTAAAGGTTCAATTGTTATCTTATTATCTTTAAATTCATTTAAAAAAGTCATACAAGCTAATCTCTCTTTTGCATTAATTAAGCAAGCACAAGTACCGCATGAACCATGATGACAAGAATGCCTATAAGTAATAGTTGGATCAAGGTTTACTCTTATTTCATCTAAAGCATCAATTACAGTTAGAGAACTGTCCATTTCAATATTAAAATTCATAAACTTTCCATTATCTCTTTTGATTGATATTAAATAGTTGTTAATTTTTTTATCCATGATATCCCCCTCTGTAATATTCTCTATAATTAGGTAAAATAATATTTGCAGTTTCGCATTTATTCTCAAGTCCTAATTTCTTACAAATCATGTTTGTAGCAACTTCACCCATAGCTCTAAGAGTTGTTGCTTTCCCTCCGACTATACTTATCATATTATCTATATTGTCATTAACTTTGTGATCTATTATAGCAAAATCTCTACTTAGATTTCGAACGCCTTCCAAGCTGTTATGCTTGCCAAATAAAGGTCTAGCAGCAGCCCAGGCAGTATGATATTCTAAGTGTTTAAAACAAGGGAAAATATCAATAGCAGATTTATTGAGAAAATCTATATCCTCTGGGGGGACGATATTTATATCAGGATTATCACTTAACCATTGAGTAGAACCAATAATTGTTAAATTTCTTTGAGGGACAACAATATCTCCATCTCCAGCCTTATGCAATCTACTTACAACCATATTGGAGATTCTTGTCTTCATTGCAAGCATTGTTCCTGGAGAGGGAGAAACAGATAAATCTATACCAGCAAGGGAGGCTATATTACCGGCCCATGGACCTGTAGCATTAATAAAAATGTCTCCTTTAATAATTTCTTTTTTATTTTTTATATGATTAATGACGGTAACAGATTCTATATTTTTACCATTTTTATTTATTTCAATTACTTCGTGATAAGTTTTAATTTCAGCATTATTAGTTTTTAAAGCACCGGATGCAAAACTTATTGCCAGCCTCCAGGGATCAATTGTTCCATCAGGAACCAAAACTGAAGCCTTAATATTTCTATTAAGTTCTTTTTCATATTCAAAAGCAAGAGAGGTTGGAATTTCTTTTGCTGGTATATCAGCCTCTAAGCAACTTTGGATAAAATTGTTTTTATATTGCATATCATCGTCGTTTAATGCAACAAACATTCCCATGTTATACTCAATAGCATTTGGAGCAATCTTTCTTAGGATTGCACTTTCAGCCATGCACTCTCTAGCAATATTTTTATCCCCCATTGCATACCTAGCACCACAATGCAATTGGCCATGATGTCTACCAGTTGTTCCACTTGTTAATTCGCCTTTTTCAATCAGGGTAACCTTAAATCCTCTTAGACATAAATCATACATAGTAGCTATTGCTGTTCCACCACCACCTATAATAACAACGTGATTATGAGTCATTAATCTTTCTCCTTATCTTAATATATTACATTATTAAATTGGTGGATAGGTTTTAAAAATAGACAACTGTTTAAAGTCTATTTTAGACTATTTTTCATTTCAGAAAATTCATTCAAAATTACGGAATCTTTTTGGGGATTAATTTTATTAATTGTTAAAATTACAAGAAAGTTTGCAATAAAACCTGGTACAATTTCATACATGATACTACCAAGACCTACTTCTTTCCAAACAACACATACAACAGCTCCCGTAATCATTCCTGCTAAAGCAGATTTCCAAGTAGTGTTTTTTGAAAATAAAGCCATTAATACAAGTGGGCCAAAAGCAGCTCCAAATCCACCCCAAGCATAGGATACTAAGGATAAAATACTGCTTTTTGGATTTAGAGCAAGAACCATAGCAATTAGAGATATGATAATTACACAAAATCTTCCAATCCAAATTAATTCTTTATCAGAGGCATCATGCTTAACAATTTTTTGGTAAAAATCTTCTGTTAAAGCTGAAGATGAAACAAGTAATTGAGAATCAATTGTTGACATAATAGCTGATAGAATAGAAGCTAATAATATACCACCAACCCAAGGATTAAATAAATCACTTATCATATAGATAAATACTTTTTCTGCATCGCCGCCTGGGGCTTCTTTATACATTGCAAGTCCAATTAAACCAACAAAAATAGCTCCAATTAAAGAAATAAATACCCATACAGTAGCAATTATAGTAGCTCTAGACAATTCTTTCACATTTTTTATACTCATAAATCTAGCTAAAATATGAGGTTGTCCAAAATATCCTAATCCCCATGCCATTGTAGATATTATTGCAATAATTCCTGCTATTCCAGAATTAGAATCAAATAACGACATTGAAATATTTTTTGCTTGTGCTGCTGCATGTATTGCATCAAAACCACCTTTAGTAGAAATTGCAAAAATAGGAACAATTAAAATAGAGAAGAACATTAAAGCACCTTGAAAAAGGTCTGTCCAACATACGGCTAAAAAACCACCTAGAAAAGTATATAATACAATTACAAAACAACCACCAATTACTGCAGTTGCATATGGAATATTAAACATTGATTCAAATAGTTTTCCAGCTCCGGCCATTCCTGATGATGCATAAATAGTAAAAAATATTAATGTAATAATTGCAGAAATAATTCTTAATAATCCAGTTGGATCTTTAAACCTATTTTCAAAAAAGCTTGAAAGTGTTAAAGAATTAGTTTTTTCTGTATAAATTCTAAGTCGAGGGGCAACTAGAAGCCAGTTTAGTACTGTGCCAATAAATAAACCAATGGCAATCCAACTTTGACCTATCCCATATAAAAATACTGCACCAGGAAGGCCCATTAATAACCATCCAGACATGTCACTTGCTTGTGCAGAAAGGGCAGTAACCCAAACTCCCATTGATCTACCACCAAGTAGATAATCTTCTAAATTATTAGTTTTTTTATAAAAGAAAAAACCGATAAATAGTAAAAATATTAAATAAATAATAAATGTAATAATAGTTGCAATAGTTGCCATATAATCTCCTAATATCTGGCTATATTATCCAAATATGTATATTTATGCAACTGCTATACAAATTATGTTTGTTAAAAACTTTCTATATTGAAAACCTTGCTGATAAAATTAAAAATATTTATTTCTAAAATCAAACAAAATAAGTAATTATTATTCTTAGCTACATAAATATACAAAAAAAATTCATTTTCGTGTTGACAAAAATTAAAATTAACATTAAAAAATATGTAACATCAATGGCGATGCAGGACACAAATCTTGCATCGCCTTTTTTGTTATTAACCTATAGGCTATCTTTTTATCATTTGTTTTCGATTCATTTCGAATAAATACTACACAATGGCGTGTAATCCACTTTATGGATTGCACGCTTTTTTATTATCTTCAGGAGGAGAAAAATGTACTCATCAGTTGACACCCTATGGGTTTTATTAGGGGCCGTACTCGTATTTTTTATGCAAGCAGGATTCGCAATGGTAGAAACAGGTTTTACGAGAGCAAAAAATAGTGGAAATATCATAATGAAAAACTTAATGGATTTCGCTTTAGGAACACTAGTTTTTTATATTATTGGTTTTGGGCTAATGTTTGGGGGAGGGTCTTCAGTTATTTCAAATTTTATTGGAACCCCTGATTTCTTTGTTCAAAATGATTATTCTGCAAGTTATCCCACTTTTGCATTTTTGATTTTTCAAACTGTTTTTTGTGCTACAGCAGCAACAATAGTTTCGGGAGCAATGGCAGAAAGAACCAAGTTTTCTTCATATTGTATTTACTCAATTATTATCAGTGCAATTATTTATCCAATTAGTGGTCACTGGATATGGGGCGGAGGTTGGTTGGCAAAACTAGGATTTCATGATTTTGCAGGTTCTACTGCAGTTCATATGGTAGGTGGTGTTGCAGCCTTGATTGGAGCTAAAATATTAGGTCCAAGAATTGGAAAATATGATGAAGATGGCAAACCAAAAGCTATACCCGGACACAGTTTAACCCTTGGAGCACTTGGTGTTTTTATTCTTTGGTTTTGTTGGTTTGGGTTCAATGGAGGGTCAACTGTTAGTTTAACAGGGGACGATACAATCTTTAGTGCTTCTAAAATATTTGTTACAACCAATCTATCTGCAGCAGCCGCCGCCGTGGCAACGATGTGTCTAACATGGATAAAATATAAAAAACCAGATGTATCAATGACACTTAATGGGGCTTTGGCAGGTTTGGTTGGAATTACTGCCGGTTGTGATGCTGTTTCACCTCTAGGTGCTATGGTAATTGGGTTAATCAGTGGAGTAGTTGTTGTTTATGCCATTGAAATAGTTGAAAATAAATTAAAAATTGACGATCCAGTTGGAGCATTTTCAGTCCATGGAGTTTGTGGTGCTCTAGGTACAATTCTCACAGGTTTTCTCGCGATTGACGGAGGTTTGTTATATGGTGGTGGTGCATCTCTATTAATTACTCAAATAGTGGGAGTAGTTGCTGTTATTGCTTGGGTTTCTATTACAATGACAATCGTTTTTTTAATAATAAAGAAAACTGTTGGATTGAGAGTAAGCGCAAAAGAAGAAATTGCTGGATTAGACTTAGAAGAACATGGACTAGAAAATGCCTATGCTGACTTTATGCCAATAGTCAAAGGTGCCGGAACTGAAATAAATATTGAAGAGGAATCTAACTCTGCTTCTTATACTGAAAAAACAGTTGAGGTTGTTGATAAGAGGGTGGTAAAATCAAAATTTACAAAAATCGTTATTCTTACAAAGAAAAGTACCTTCTCTGCACTTAAAAAGGCCTTGAATGATATAGAAGTAACTGGCCTAACACTTACAAATGTTATGGGGTGTGGCATGCAAAAAGGGGTAACAGAATTGTATCGTGGAGTTCCAGTTGATATGACTTTATTACCTAAAATTAAGGTAGAAGTTGTTGTTTCTAAGGTTCCTGTTCAAACAGTTGTAGAAACTGTAAAAAAGACATTGTATACAGGTCACTATGGTGATGGAAAAATGTTTATCTACAATGTAGAAAACGTAATTAAAGTTAGAACTGGAGAAGAAGGCTATGCTGCCCTTCAAGAAGATTAATTAAATAAAAGACCTAATTTCTTCAAGGTAAATCTTAGTTAAACTAGGGTTTTCCTTGTTATATTTGATAAATTTAAAAATTTTACATTTTTTATTTTACAAATTAAAATAATCATAATATTATATATAAATATTTGGAGGTTTTTCATGAAAAGCTTAAAAAAGATATTGCCAATTTTATTATTATTAACACTTATTTCTTGTTCAACAAATTCTGAGGTACAAATTCCTGAATTTTATTCCTTGGAATTAAATAACCCACACTATATTTCATTATCCAACCTTGATAATGATTCGTTTTTGCTCACCGCACCGGTTATAGGATGGACTTCAACAACTATTGCTGATAATCAGAAAACTATGGACTTTGATATCATAAATCATAAAATTACTTGTGAAATTGAAAATACAAGAAAAAAAGTAACATTCTCAGGCGAAGATGATGCTATAAAAGTTGATTTTACAATAGCTAAAAATGGAACATTTACTTATCATTCAGCTTCAAAGGTTTTAGTCGCCGACAATGGTGAACAAAATTTTGCTATAGTTGAAATCTTTTCTAACGGTAAAATTGAAGAAGATTTCTTCAACGGACAAACGACGACTTATTTTTCAAATATTATTTTTGAGAGTAAACATTATATTTCAAGGTTATGGTCTTATGAAATAGAAAATTATATTAATGAAGATGGAAATCCAGAAATTACTTTTCTTAAAGACGGTCAATATAATTTTTCAAAAGAAATTGTTTTGAATAATTTTTTTCCTGAAGATATTGAAAATATAGATTTTGAAGAAAAGTTTTCTGATGTTGATAAAGTTTATTATGAGGAGCCAGGTTGGAAATATACTTTGATTAATGGCAACTGGGAAGAAACTAATTAACAACTTTAACTTTTGTGATTATAAATTATTAATTCTCTAAATAAAAATAATCTTTTGTAAGTTGTTATTTATTGCTTTTTTGAAATGATTTGCAAGAAAAAAAATCTAATATTCCTCTTTAGATTTAATTTAAAACTAGAAAATCAAAATAGTTTATCGACTCTGTGTTAAATAGTATTTCAATTTGAATTAAAAAGAGTATTAAATCAAAATAAAATAATCAAATATTATAAGAAAATTAAGTTAATTCAATAAAAATATTAAAAATATTAAGTTATATTGTTTAAAATATTAACTTTATCCTTGTGCAATCTAAAATTTGATGATATCTTATAATCAAGTAGGAGATAAAATGCATAATTGGAAAAAATTATTAGAATTAAGTAAAGGCAAACAACTCATTCTTAAAAAAGTTTATATACCAGAGGACGATATAACTATTGAAGGTGATTTTCAATTATCTAATATTGCAACCTTAAGTGAAGAAGATCAAAAATTCATTTTTGCTTTTATTAAGACTCATGGTTCTATAAAACAAATGGAAGCAATTTTCAATATTAGTTATCCAACTGTAAAAAATAAATTGAATGAGTTATCAAAGAAAATCGATAATTTTGATTTAACTATTGAAGATGTAAAAGAAGAAGAAACCTTAGCTACTGTATTAGATAAAATTTCTTCAGGTGAAATCAATGTTAAAGAGGCATTGAAGGAGCTAAATAAATGATGGCTATGATGATATGGGGACATGTTCTAACAAATAAAGGCAAGCTAGTTAGGTTTTTTTTTCCTTTATTGCTGGTTTATATATTATTACTTCCTCTTTATATTATCGTAGGGTTTTTATATGCAATTTTAAGTTTAGTTAATGGATCAAAGAATATAGTTTGTAATTATATGAGAATATTTTTGAGTTCTCCAATTATCTTTATTTCTCTTAAAGGTACCTTAATCAATATTGAAAATGAAGAGAATAAAGTAAAAATAAAAATAGTATGAGGTAAAAATTATGAATGAGGAAAGAAAAAAGATTTTAAAAATGCTTGCTGAAGGCAAAATAAATGTTGATGAGGCTAATGAGTTGCTTAAGGCATCTATAAAAGAAGAAACAGAATTAACATATCAAAATAGAGCAAAAGTTGACAAGTTTGTATATGTTAGTGTTGAACCAAAGGACACCAATGAGGGTAAGAAAGTTGGGAGAGTTTTTGTAAAGGTTCCATTTACTTTAATTAAAGCTGGTTTTAATATTGCTGGTCTTATTCCAAAAAATGCTCAAGTAGAGATTGATAATGAGTTGAAAAAACAAGGAATTGACTTTGATTTTTCAGATTTAAATCCTGAAAATGTAAAAGACATTATGGCTTCTTTAGAAGCATTAACTGTTGAAGTTGAAAATGAAGATTCAATTATCAGCGTTTATAGCAAATAGAAATTATCCTTTAGATTGTTCGCTTTTGTGTCAATCTAAAGGGTGTTTTGCTTTTTACACAATTCCCATATATAGATAATATTAAAAGAACTGTATTTTACAGTCAAAAAGTCAATCCCAATATTCTTAGAGGAAAGTACTACCATTAATTCCACCTTATTTTATTTAATATATTTTTAATTATACCTTAATGAAGAATTTAGGATAAAGGACTGAAAGACGAGGGTTGAAATTAACTTAACTTTGTTATCGTCATTATTTCTTCCATTGTGTTAAAAGAAATCCTATAAATAAATCAAGAATCAGCTTTAAAAGTGCTATATCTAAGAATCTTGGATTTGGACAAAAAATGGGAAGGAGGTCATTTACGCAACTGGGCAAAAGTAAGAAACCAGTTATATGTCATCCCTGAAATAAGGGAGCGAATCGAAAAATATATGTGATTTTCTGCTAATCGGAGAAACTAATTACACACTTCGATTGACACTCCCATGCAGAATGTGGTGGTGCAACCTATGTAATTGATAGGGCGTCTCAAAGTATTTTAAATGACACAAATTTTTCAAACTTAATTGATTCATCTTGGAGTAATGATTCTGATATTTTCTCAACTGCTTACTTTAAGGATTGTACAATAGAGAATAACACTGCAAAGAAGGGTCCTGCTATATATGCATTTGAAGGAAGCTATATAAAACTTGTAAATACAGATGTAGTTGAGGCTGATCTATCCATTAATTTTGGCTGTCATTTAATTGAAGCTTCAAATTAGAAGTAGTTTTAATTATATAGTAATAGCCATCTCAAAAGGGTGGCTATTTATTTGATACTTCTGTAAGAAGCAAGGACTTCACTGGGTTCAGCTCTTTTAGTGTAGTCAGCATTTATCCAAGCTTTAATGATTTTATGATTGCCATCAATAACATAAGTGGCCGGTATTGGTATATTATAATCATTTACGCCTGTGGATTTTCTTACGGCTTTACCATAAAAAAGTTGAAGTGTTTTTGGAAGGTGGTACATAATTCTAAGTTTTATTGCTAATTTATTATCTACATCACTCAAAACAGTAAAATTTAACTTACTTACATCCTGTTCTACCAAAGTTATATCAGGTTTTTCAGGAGAAATGGCAATCATAAATACATCTTTATTTTCTTTCTTACTTAATAGTGCTTCATAGGCTCGTAGTTCCAAATTACAATAAGGGCACCAAGAACCTCTATAGAAACTAATTATAGCTGGCTTTCCATCTGTTAATTTATATAAATCTATTTCTTTAGATTCTAAATCTAAAAGTACTGCATTATCAAAAATATCGCCTGAAGATTTAGCACTATCTTCAATTCCTGTTTCTTTCAAATTTATAGTAGCTTTACTCATTTGATTAGTAATCATTTTAAGGTGTTTTTTTGAAGATTGATCTTGATATTCTTTTAAACTTTCACTTAATTTCATAGTTTTTTCTTCTCCCCGATCTTCATAAGCTTTAAAATTTAAAAGAAATGAAGTTTGTAATTAATACTAGGACCAGTCATATACTAAGTCAAGTAAATAGAGTTTTTACCTGTAATTATAAAAGGTAATTCATTTTATAAAATTAGATAATTCAGAATTATTTTCTTAGATACAATTTTGTATTACTACTATTACTCACATGTGTTGTGTAGTGGGTTTCCTGTAAAGAGAACTGTCCATCATATTTATTAGATTTATTATTTGTTTTCATTAGATTGCCTCCAGGAAAGTTGAATTAGGATAAAATTGTTTAATTTCTTCTTGCAAAGCTTCAAAGGGAGTACTTCCATTTAGTATTTTCCTAGGATAAGAGTTCATCCAATTTTGTACTTCTTTGATGGTCATCTTTGCTACTGGTTCAAAGTCTGTTCCTTTTGGAAGAAATCTTCTAATAATGCCATTATGATTTTCGTTTGTCCCTCGTTCACTAGAACAATAGGGATGAGCGAAATAAAGTGTGGTTCTGGCCTTT
>Ga0172377_10006840_pt1 | contig 11763 bp, 9 predicted proteins | sample Pumphouse3metaG_FD_119749 | JGI IMG/M metagenome (GOLD analysis project Ga0172377, IMG submission 119749) | Leachate microbial communities from a municipal landfill in Southern Ontario, Canada - Pumphouse #3 metaG | ecosystem: Engineered > Solid waste > Landfill > Unclassified | place: Canada... | reverse complement strand
GACGCTGCGTCAATATCTTTTTGTGATGCCAAAAAGATAGGGCTTATCATAAATGGATATAAAAAAATCTCGTCTTCTACAACAACAGGAAGTGATGCCGGAAAAGAATCATAATCACTTAAATGCATAAGTATTTTCTCCTTTTGAGTATGGTTGTTTAAAAGAAATATTCTAAATTATTAAAACATAAAATCAAAAAAACCTTGTTTAGGCATAGCAATATCTTCCATTTTAATCGGATATACACTATTTTTTTCTCTATAAATTCTTGCAGCTTCTTCTTTACCTGTACGGTCATACAAAGAAGCTATATTTTCATTTAATAAATATTGACCCATTTTAAGACGTATAAGCATATTATCTACCAATGGAGCATATTGTGAATTTGGATAAGTTAAGAGGTAATTTTCTCCTTTGACTATAGTATCCATGATAAGTTTTTGGTCTCTATAATATTTTTTTATACCCAAAAAAGAAGCTTTTATTTTCATAAATTCTACATACTCAGCCATACCAAAACCACCATATCTTTTGATATATTCATCAAAAAAATAACCTGCTAACAGATATTCTTCTTTATCCATATGTGCATGAGCCAACATTATAGTCGATGTCTCTATCATTGGAGATCTTGGATGCTCACTTTTAAGCGATACAAAATATTTATCTGCTTTGTCAAGACTATTTTTGGCTATACTGTCACCTATTTTTTGATACCAATATTCGGCACTTTTACCATATTCTTCAACTTTGTTTTTAGATGAACATCCGCCAAAAACCAATGCTATTGCCAAAAATACTATGTGTAACCATATTTGTCTAGTTTTCATCACAAATTACCTCTATTATCTTTTATTGTATCCTAGTATCATACCCAAAAAAGGTAAAAAGTTTATGATTTTCGTTACAATACTTATATCAGAATTATTTAATTCGTACTATATCATATTTGATGATATATCTAGCGATAAATAGATCAAATCTTTAGCTTTTAAAGTCCATTTGGAATGATAAAGTTGAAAAAGAATTTAATTTTTAAGGAGAATTGATGAAGCTAACCATCATAGGAAGCGGCGCAATGGCTACAGCACTTAGTATTGGTCTTCAAAAACATTATGAATTAGAGGTTGTTGCCAAAGATACATCAAAAGCCAAACTTCTTGCTTCCAAACTAGATAAGCCGATAAACATCCATCTTTTAGACAATTATGATATTACCGGCAAAACCATAGTTTTGTGCGTCAAGCCTTATGCATTAGGTGCAGTAGCTGCGAATTTAAAAGGAGAGGCAGCTTCGCTTATATCTATATTGGCAAGCACCCCTATCAAAGCTTTAACAAATGCAATTAATGCAAAACATATAGTTCGTGCCATGCCGAATGTTTCAGCTGCTCTTAACGCATCCACAACCACTCTTGTCGGATCGCAAGAACTAAAAAAAGAGGCTTTAAAAATATTTGAAACCATAGGCGATGCATTTTGGCTAGAGAGTGAAAAAGAGCTTGACATAGCTACGGCAATTGCCGGAAGCGGCCCGGCTTATTTGGCACTAATTGCAGAAGCAATGATGGATGGCGGAGTAAAACAAGGACTCAAAAGAGACGACAGTATGAAAATAGTTCGATCTTTGTTTAAAGGTTTTGCACCCCTGTTGTCCGGTTCGCATCCTGCACTTATCAAAGATAGCGTAATGAGCCCTGCGGGGACTACTGCAGCCGGATACGCTGCACTTGAAGAATGTGGCGCAAGGGATGCTTTTATCAAAGCTATTGAACATGCATTCAAGGTGACTCAGAAAAATTAGTTACAATAAAGACAGTAGACTGCCGCACTACGCTCGCGGTGACAAGGTGTGTCATTGCGAAAAAGGTAATGACGAAGCAATCCATAAATAAAGTACAAGGTGTGTTAACAAACACACCATACGCCTACCAATCACTAATTCTATTAATAAAATTTTAATTTATTAAATACTATTATTATATATAAGTGGTGCATTAGCGGAGTTAGTACCAAAAGGAGATAATACGAAAACTTTCCAAGTTTCAAAAAAATGGTTATTCGCCATAGTATCATTGGTTTTTCTTGGTCTAGCTATATGGGCTGTGGCAGAAGAAAATCCTCCTTTACCTATTGTTGAAAACGCAGATGACCTTTGTTATGAACAACCGACAGAACAAGGGTTGATTTGTTTGCTTGGAATATGTTTATTTCACAAAGAAACTATCCCTATCCGAAACCGCGGTGTAGAAAATTTAACGAATGTACAAGCTATTCTGGGCCAAACTAGCCTTCTAAACCTATCGTTACTAAATTACGATTGTGGAATTGACAATACAAGCGGTTTTAACCATGATTGCGATTATAAAGATTTACTTGACCCGCTTTTAGAATTGGATTGGCTAGTAGCACTTTCTCTTTTTCAAGGCGGCATAGTATATGACATGCCCGATTATGGAGTTGATAATCTTCATTCGATTTATGCACAAGCTCTTTTAGAAATAGATCTATTTGGGGGTCAAAATCTATATGGAATGTACATAAAAAACGGGGTGCAGTACAGAGGCCGCATAGAATCATGCAGTGCTATGCCGATCTCGGTATATGGCAAATTTAACGTTGAGAGAAATACTGCCGATTATACCAATGGAGACTACAGACTCTATACTCAAGTAGCGGGTAAGCCTTTTAATCTGCAAGCTGTTTTTTATGCAGATGATTTTGTAACAAAAACCGCATTTGACGGAGACATCCAAGTAGAGCTTGTTGATGCCGGTGTCGTAAGTGAAACATCCTATAGTCCTGCAAACTGTAGAAGCTTCAAATCTGTAGATACCAATCAAACCGTATATTTAAACAATCAGGCAACCAAAGCTTTTTCTCTGACACAAAATAAAGCCATCAAAAATGCTGCGATGCGGCTGTGGGTATTTAAATATGGCGATGATAGCATAGTGGATTATCATTGTGAGCCCGCAGCATGTTACAAAAGTATTTATACCCTCTATTACAAAAGATATGATGATTTTACATGTGCTAATTTCTGCAAAACGGACAATAGCGATAGAGAGTGTCAACAATGTTTAGTGGAACATTATTCATATGCATACTGCTCTAGGGATAATTTCGCTATCCGCCCTGACGGTTTGAAGCTTAAAGTAGGAGACAACAATCAAGGTGCAAACGGAACAACGAAATGGATAACAAGTAACCAAAATAATCCGGTCACAAAAACTCTGACAAGCGGATATAATTATCCGATAGAGATCAACGCTACAAGATACAATTCTAACGCTCTTGCCGAGGGATATACTAATATCAATGCAAATGAAACCATCATACCAAACAGTGATCTTAGCCTCATTAAAGCGACCGGGAATCTGCTCGCACTTGCCTTTAACGGCAATACAGTGACATGCAACGACACTACTCACCGACAATCAAGAACCAGTGTACTGCTAACAGGCACAAATAGCGCCAGGGATATGTTACGCAGAGATAACGTAGGAACTTATGATCTTTGGATGAATGACAATACTTGGACGAGAGTAGATTGGGATACTACCATAAAGCCGCAATTCCCAGGATTGACAGGACTAGCAGATTGCATAACAGACAGTGGCGATTCTGAAGGTGACAAGGTAGGCTGCGCTACAAGCTCAGATAAAGGCACGGCAAATTTTAGCAATATTCCTATTCATTTTGTACCATACAACATTGATGTCTCAAATATAGCTATCGGCAATTTGCCTAGAAACGGAGCAGATAACTGGCTTTATATGAGTAATCTGAGACAAACTCCCGCAATGGCAGTTGATCTAAGTGGAACAATTAGTGCGGTAAATTATAATGGCACTGTCACTACCAATTTTGTTGATGGCTGCGAAGCTCAAAATGTCAATTTGCAGCTCGATTTTGAAAGTTCAGCACCAGATGTGATGATAGCTGAAAACATAAGCGACCATACACAAGAATCCATCAAGCTGGGCTACAGGCTGCTCGAAACCGATATTAGCGGAAACAATAACTATACTTACGGGGATGCTGACAAAACTGAATTTATAACAGTCTCCAAAACCCAATTCAACGACGGAACTGCTGTTTTGGAGATACTTTACAATATACCAAAGATTTGGGATAAAGTATTAAATCCTGTACGCATACTATTTAAAACATTAAAATCCATACTCATCAATGACGGAGGCTCAGAAGTGGTCGCATCAGCTCATCTAATTGACAATTTTACTATAGAAGATATCAATACATACAATAAACCATATACTTTCTTTTATAGCAGAGTATTTAACCCTTTCTCAAAAGATATGCCTACTGTATTGGAATTGAATATACAAACCACCATGTCTGTACTAGCGTATTGCGATACAGACTGCGCTGAGTATGACACCATACTAGATACTTCAATTGCTCGGGATACCGATTGGTATAGAGTAAAAGAACATTTGCCTCACAGTATGGGATGGATACAAAATCTAAGTCCAAATAAAGCCGCCACATCCATTGTTCCAAAGACGAATATAGCATTTGTAAACAGCGGTACCACCGGCCAGGTAACTATCGGTTATCCTATGGATGGGCGTACACAAATCGTACGGATTACTATAGAACCTGATCTGTGGCTAAAATATCATTCCGACCCCGCTCAAAATGGAAATCCGTATTTTGATATCAAGTTTGCTTCACCGTCTTATGAATGGTTTGGAGTCGGCAAAACAGGTAATGTAATAGATACAAAACCGATACCAAATCCAAACAGGTTATCATGGTAAGAAAAATAAGCATACTTACTAGAAGAAAAGCTGTAGCAATGATAGAACTTATATTTGCTATAGTCGTAATGGGTATAGCTATGCTGAGTATTCCGATGATCACTATACAGTCTGCTAAAAGCGGTGAAAGTACTATTATGCAAGAATCAATTGCAGCAGCAGCCTCTCAAATGCAAATGATATTATCTCGTCATTGGGACGAAGTTGACGCTGATCCTTCCTTGGGTTCCAGGCGGCCGATACTGAAAACCGCATCAACCAACTTTGATACCAGAGGGGGGCTTACTGTCAATGGCAGGACAGACAAAGTCAATGGTATAGAATTTGGTGCCTCAAGTCCATCAAGCTTTGCAGATGGAGGAGATAATGATATAGATGATTACAATGGTGCAATAACTAAATTAAGTATTGTGGATCCTACAACTACAAGCACAGGTGACTATATAGATATCAATATGAATATGACTTCGAATGTTAACTATATAAATGATAATATCGCTTTGGCGCCTACTACAACTTTTAATTACGATCCTAGCGCTGCAGGCATGGGCACAACAACCAACATAAAACGAGTATCTGTCACCCTCACGTCAACCGAGCCTGCATTTGCAAATAAAAATATTACTCTCAATGCTTTTAGCTGCAATATCGGTGCAGTAACTCCTGATAAGACGGATCAATAAAATGAAAAAAGATTTAAGATATGCTTTTAGCATGATAGAATTGATTTTTGTTATTGTAGTCTTGGGCATTGTAGCTTCTGTCGGCTCGTCCATCATAGTAAAAGTTTTTGATACATATATATCACAAAAAGCCGTAAGCACATCGTCTATCAAAACAGAAATTGCTGCCATGCAAATAGCAAATCGTTTGAGTCATGCTATCCCATGGACACTTGTGGCAAAAAATCCGACAAATCCATTTAATGATTTTATATGTTTTGTAGACCATCCTCAGACAAGCGATAATATACATACGGCTATCGAGTGGATAGGGGTGGATAATGACAGCTTTGAAGCAACAGCGATACCGGGTTGGAGCGGATATTGTGACACGAGCGGTTCAAACAGGCTAAAATGCCCTACTCCCGGAAGCAATATTGATGCAGCAAAAAATGTCATAGAAAATCTATCAAACAACGGGATAGTTTTTACAAGTTTCGCAGGCTCAAAACCTGCTGTATTTTTTAAAACAGATGATTATGACAATCTAACAAAATATCATCCAAGCTGCATAGGATTGGTAGCAGGCGATACCGGTTGTGCCATTAGAGCATATGGCATAAAAGCTACCCTATCCACTCATCCGAGCCTTGAGTTCACAGACAGCGATCCTAAGATCAGGACCGAGCATTATGCCCTCTCGTGGAGTGCTTATGCCATAGTTCCTACAAATTTTAGAGATATCAATAATGATGGGGTAAATGACGTGTATGATCTGAGGCTGTATTATAATTATCAGCCTTGGGAAGGTGAAAAATACACAGACGTTGGCATTCCTTCAGCTATACTTTTAAATAACGTGTCTGTTTTTAAATTTACGCAATTGGATAATACTATAAGATTTAAAATATGCGTACAACAGCCGATAGGCGGCGCAAACGTTGCACCCGTAACGCTATGCAAAGAAAAGGCGGTCATACGATGAGAAAAGCATTTTCAATGGTCACTGCTATTTTTGTCATTGTAATTTTGGCAACCATTGCTATGCTTGTGCTTAATATGGCAGCTACTTCTACATACAGCACTACAACACAATATCGCAATGAGCAAGCAGCATTGTACGCCAAAAGCTATACAGAGCTAGCCATCATGTCAGTACTTGACTATGATCGCACCCTAAACAATAATTGCGTAAACACTATCAATGGCACTATAGGAAATTATAATGACGGTTCTGGATATGAGATAACTACTACGATATCTTATATTGGCAATGGGGCTACCACATCATCTACTCCTCCTTGCAACAGGGTATTAAATGCTCTAAGCATTAACTTATTACCTTCTGGGAGCGTACCTGATGTGATCATAGACGTATATGTCAGATATAAAGATCCTGAGCACATAGCTACAAGCAGTGCTGCAGGTGCAGTTGCCCCAGCTATTACGTATCATCGCCGTACACTCCAAAAAATTTAGCCTCTTATTTATCATTCATTAAGCATAAAGCAATACAATAAGGATGTAGAGTTATCTACATATTAGGTATCCAAAAGGAGATAAGATGAATAAAAGTATTGTAGGACGACATTTTGAACTAACTGAACCTATCAAAGCATATGCAAATAGTGCGATCGATAGTTTGGATAAATATCATTTAGACATTATATCAGCAACTACACTAGTCTCTAGCGAAGAAAAAAATGGCAAAAAAGGATTTATGGTAGAATTTGTCATAAACCTCAAAGACAAAAACAGTGTAGTCATATCACAAAGAGACAAAGATGTCTATGGCGCTATCGATATTGCTATAGAAAGAGTCAAAAAAACACTCGGCAGACATGCAGATAAGATCAAAAATCATAAAATTATGAGCTTTAAAGATTTGGGTGCCGAGGCTGAAGCAGTGAGTGAATTTGCTGATTTAAGTGATGAAGAAATCGAAATCGTACCTATGGACTTAAGTCTTCACAAACCTATAGACTTTGATGAGGCTATGCAAGCCCTCAAGGATGAGAAAAAAAGACAATTTATAGTCTTTAATGATACAGATGGCAATCTAAGAGTCATGTATAAACGAGCTGATGGGAAGTTCGGACTTTATTGAGCTTTATTGACTTAAAATATTTTCATTGTTAATTATTTTTCTTTAACTACTTTTTTATAAAAGTAGCGCAAAACTAGTGAATAACGGTTTTACAAAGTAAAAAGTTTCTTTAGAAAAATCGTTGTCCGCTTGGCTTTCAAGGCCATTCGGGCGACATAATTTATTTATTTAAATAATTCTCTCTTTTGCCTCAGATATAATCTTTTCGTCTGTTACCATATCAAGCCATCTAAATTTTTGACCGCTTTGAATAGTGCCTTCTAATATATCTCCGCTGTTGCGAAACTGCAGATCAAGCTTGGCTATCTCAAAGCCGCTCATAGTTTTCGCGAATGACTCTAACCTTTGATTTGTTTTGTTGTGGCTATACAAGTAGCACCAACTTTTAAGCCCTAGTCTGCCTACTCTGCCTCTTAGTTGATGGAGCGTGGCAAGTCCAAGCCTCTCAGCACCCACCACAATAACCATAGTCAATCTAGGCAACGAGATACCAACTTCAACAACCGTAGTAGCTAATAGTATATTGCCATTTTCTCTAAAATCTAAAAGCACCTCTTCTTTGTCTCTGTCTTTTCCATGAGTCACAAAAACATTATCAAATTTATTTTCCCAAAAACCCCTAGCTTCTTCTAGTGATTGATAAGGTATCTGCTCACTTTGTTCTACAAGAGGATAAACGATAAGAACTTGATGATTTGCTTGTATCTCTTCTTGGATATGAGATAGTAGCGATGCAAAATCCTCTTTGGATATAAGCTTTGTGGTAATATTTTTATCAAACGGTGTACTAGTAATTAGACTGATATCAATTAGAGCCGAATCCATCATGGCTTGGGTGCGAGGTATGGGAGTGGCAGAAAATTGAAGCATATGGGCTTTTGTTTTACCTCTTGAAGAAATTTTTTCAAGTGTGTGGCGTTGTGCTGTACCGAAACGATGTTGTTCATCGATCATTACAAGATCTATTTCCGGCAAATCATCTCTGTAAAGTAATGCATGAGTACCAATAATAAAATCGGCCTCGCAATAATCTCCTATCATCTTGCCTTGCATCACAAGGGCAATTTTCATCTCTTTTGGTAGATATTTTATAGCCTCTTCGTATAGCTGCAATGCAAGCAATGAAGTAGGAGCCATGAGAACACTTTTTTTCGGCCGCGCCATAACTGCAGAAGCTAATATCACCATGGTTTTGCCGCTTCCTACATCACCTACTATCATTCGCTTAGCAGCTTTATTGATATCTGCAAAATCTGTTTTTATCTCTGCAATGGTTTTTAATTGTTCATTTGTGAGTTTAAACGGCAAACTATCAATAAACGCTTTCTCGTCTCCATTTAGGGCAACTGTTGCAGGAAAATCTACTCTTTTGCCTTTTAGTTTCTTGAAATGATTAAAAGCTTCAATAGTTTTGAGTGTATGTATGATATGGGGTTTAAAATTTTTTTGTTCATATACCAAATATAAGTTTTTTGGGGCATGAAGCATTAGAATAATATTTACCTCATCTGGGGTTAAACCTTCGTTTATAAGCTTTTCATATGAAAGCATCGATGATACAAGTTCTATCATCTCAGAATTTTTCAATACTGTTTTATATTTTGGTATTATACAGTTAGGCTTGTTTATCTTTTTTGGCTGTGATAATTGCAAAAAGCCTTGATATTCACTCAATTTGCCTTGTATAAAATGGGTAGAACCAGGTATAAATGTATTTATATGATATGGTGTCACATGAAAAAAAGTGGCGCTTACTTTACGTTTAAATGCAGGCAGATCAAATAAAATTTGAAGCTTTCTATCATGTTTTTTCACACTCATAACGGATGCTTCAACAGTTAACAAATTACCCAAGAGAAGCTCTTTGCTCAATGTGGTATCAATATATCCTATAGGTACCGATAAAGCCAAATCCAATAAGCTTGAAATATGAAGTTTATAAAAAAGCTCAGTATGTTCATTTTGCATGGTATGCCTTTTGGATAACTGATGCTATATTATCCAAATGGTACGTAGATTGTCAAAAATATGACAAAATGAAATATATGTTTGTGTGTAAGTGCTAATATGTAAATTTCTGCCTTCAAAGGAACAGCAAAACTTGTCACTGCGAGCATAGCATGGTATTCCACTTTTATGGATGTCTTTCATTTCATTCACACAATGACATCATCCTCAACTTTGTTTTATTTATGGATTGCTTCGTTCCTCGCAATGACGCTCATCCACACTTACACCTATTACTTTTTCGCAACTATCCCAAACGAAAGTTTTGCGATCTCCGGATGAGACGCAATAAATTCATTCATTTCTTTTAGGGTTACGCCGGCTATTTTCTCATTTTGAGCTTTTGAAAAGCCTTGAGGACGACCATAATAATAGTCATCAAATGCACGATTTAATCTTTGTGATAATGTCTCAACACGCAATGCTTCGCTGCCGACTAAAAACTCTTTTGCACTTTCAAGCTCGTCACTTGTTATGCCCTTGGCTACAAACTCACTTATAACCTCTTTAACCAATGCTTTTGCGCTTTCTTCATTTTCTAGCTTGGTTTGCAAATAACCGCTTAGATAACTAGATACTTTTGTCCGTCTCAAACTCGCATATGCACTATATGCCAAACCTCTTTTAACCCGTATCTCTTCCATGATACGACTTCCAAATCCGGCACTTCCAAGAATATACTCCATAATTATAGCTTTATATTGATCATCGCTGCTATATGAATAATCAAAAGGCGATCCAAAATAGATATATGCCTGCTCTGTATCATTATTATAAATGTGATTTGTTTTTTGTTCAGCTGAGGCTTTAATGCTAGGAAGTGGTTTGCTATCTGCTTTTGGCAATAATGATAATATATCGTTAGCCGTATGCTCAGCCTCTTTTAGAGATATATCCCCACCCATTACTACAATTGCATTATTATATCCTAGATGAGAATTAATAAATGAACTTATATCTTTTAAGGCAATTGTCTTGATACTCTCTTCGGTTCCCTCATAAGGCCTAGCTAATGGGGTAGAAGCAAATAAAGTTTGTCTCAAAAGTACGCCTGCTTGATAGTCAAAATCACTTTTTTTCTGATCAAGCCAACCTAATTTTTGTCTCTTGATTTTAGCTAATGCTTCAGCTGTATAATTTGGATCTTTTAGTAGTGCTTTTAAAAGCGTGGTTGCATCTTTGAATTCACTTTTAAGGCTGCTTACTGCTATGACAAAATTTTCTCTGCTTGCATATGCAGATATATGAATCGCTTTGTCATCAAGTTTGGTAGAAAAAGCTATACTCCCGTCAGCACGTGTACCTTCACCTAGTAATTTGGCACTCATTTCTGCCAGTCCATCATGTGATGTGCTGAGCTCTCCGCTATTTTGGAACACAAGCTGCAAAGAGACAATAGGCAACTGCGAATTTTCTTCGAACACTAAAGGAACTTTTGCTCCCTTAATGTCAACATTGGTAATTGTAGTAGCCATAGCTTCTCCTGTAAAAATCAAAAATAATAAAGTATAAATTGCTCGGATTATCAAAACCGCTCCAAGATCTCATAAGCCGTATTTCTTTTGGCGGGCTTTTCGCCTATATCGCGAATAAGTCGTATCATTTCATCTTGATTCATTGCATTGACAGCTCCTGCAGCTGCTACTACATTTTCTTCCATCATGGTAGACCCTAGATCATTTGCGCCGTACAGCAATGCCATTTGACCTATATAGCTTCCTTGTGTCACCCATGAACTTTGTATATTTGGAACATTATCCAAAAACAATCTGGCAACTGCTAAAAGCCTCAAATACCGGTTGGATGATTGCTTTTCGATACTAGGAATTTCGGCTTTGAGCTGAGTATTGGAGCTTTGAAACGACCACATAATAAATGCTCTAAATCCGCCTGTCTCGTCCTGCAACGAACGCACATAATCCCAATGCTCTACTATTTCTCTAGTGGTTTCAACCGTACCAAACATCATCGTTGCCGTTGACTTTAAACCTGCCTTATGTGCTTCACGGTGCACTTCAAGCCACTTATCTTTATTTAGTTTTTTTGGTGCTATGATATCTCTGACCCTATCGCTAAGTATCTCAGCTCCAGCCCCCGGGATAGAGCTAAGGCCTTTGGCTTTTAGGCGAAGTAAAACTTCTCTGATACTTAGTCCTGAGCGTCTCGCTATGTAATCAATTTCAATTGCCGAGAAGCCGTG
>Ga0172377_10006838_pt1 | contig 11763 bp, 9 predicted proteins | sample Pumphouse3metaG_FD_119749 | JGI IMG/M metagenome (GOLD analysis project Ga0172377, IMG submission 119749) | Leachate microbial communities from a municipal landfill in Southern Ontario, Canada - Pumphouse #3 metaG | ecosystem: Engineered > Solid waste > Landfill > Unclassified | place: Canada... | reverse complement strand
TTTTCCTCAGTGATATTGGTTGATTCACCGGTATTTAGGTTTACACTATAAATCTCGGTTGGCTGTGACATCGATTGACGTGATGCTATTATTCCATCAGCTCCCAAAGCTATTGAAAGATAGTTGTGCTTACCTTCCGTCAGCGCTTTAATCTCTTTTGTGGCAAGGGTTACCGAGTAAATCTGTGAGGTACCGTTAACCGACGACACCATATAAATAGTGCTGTTATCCTCACCCCAGATATATGTATCGCAGTTATTATCGAAATTCTCAGTAAGATCTGTCTTCTCGCCTGTGGCAAGATTCATAACAAACAGTCGGTTCTTATCAGCCTCATAACCATCACGCTCCATGCTCTGCCAAGCAAGCATGGTTCCGTCAGGCGAGAATGTGGGGTTAATATCATAACCCATCATTCCTTCGGTCATATTTTTTACCTCACCACTCTCAAGATTATAAAAATAGATATCGGAGTTGGTAGATTCTGCATATTCTCTTCCTGTTTTCTTCTTGGATGTATATGCAACTATCTTGCTGTCGGGACTCCAGGCCAATTGCTCAATACCGCCAAAAGGTGCCAGTGGTGCTTCGTACGGCTCACCCTCCAGAAGATCTTTTATGTTGGTCAGTTTATTTCCTGAAACGTCTGCCACAAATGGATGAGGAACTGATTCCACCCAGTGATCCCAGTGCTTGTACATCAGATCGTCTACTACCCTTCCCGAAGCTTTCTGAAGATCAGAATACCTGTCGGATGCAGTATCAACACTTTTTACACTCTTTATAAAAAGGACCTTTGTTTCATCAGGTGAAAATTTGAATCCTTCTATATCTCCATCTACATCAGAAAGTTTGGTCATACCTCCTCCGTCAGGATTCATACTCCAGATCTGGGAAGATCCTGTTTCGCTTCCAAGGAATGCAATTTTCTTTCCTTTATTAATCCAATGAGGATTGCTTTCTGATATATTGGTGACAGTGAGTCTTCTCTTTTCTGATCCATCACTTTTCATTATAAAAAGCTCTGAGTTAGATTTGTTTTGCGGAATGCTGACATATGTCACCTGATAGAGTAAACTTGTTTTATCGGGTGATACCTCGAAGCTGCCCACTCTCCCAAAGCTGTGAAGCACTTCAGGTGTCATAATACCGTTCTCTATTACAGGGTTGGCCTGACCGATAATCTCGTTTTTATCCATTCTTGCTCTGTTGCTTTCTTCAGGAGTGCCGTTGCATGAGAGCAGACTCCCTCCTATAATTATTGACATAAATAGTAATTTACCTTTCATCTTTTTATCTTATTTGCCTGTTGAATAGTCGGATATATTGATCAATCGATAATTTCACCGTCGATCATATGAATTGTTCTGTCGGTTATGCTTGCCAGATGCTCATCGTGTGTAACAATGATGAAAGTCTGATCGAGTTTATTACGCAGCTCGAAAAATAGTCGATGCAACTCCACCTTGTTATCGGAGTCCAGACTACCCGATGGCTCATCGGCAAACACCACTGCAGGATTGTTGATTAATGCACGTGCAACTGCCACTCTCTGTTTTTCACCTCCGGAGAGCTCTGCAGGCTTGTGCTCTGCCCTGTCTCTCAATCGCATCATATCAAGCAGCTCCATGGCTCTTTTCTGGGCGTCGTGGTAACTGGTATTACCAATCAGTGCAGGGATCATAACGTTCTCCAATGCTGTAAATTCGGGAAGTAGCTGATGAAACTGAAATACAAATCCTATATTCTTATTACGGAAATCTGACAACCTCTTCTCACTCAGCTTACTAAGCTCATTGCCATCTATGTAAATCTTGCCTGAGTCAGCCTTTTCAAGTGTTCCCATTATCATAAGAAGTGTGGTTTTGCCGGCACCGCTGGGACCAACAATTGATACTATCTCCCCCTTTTTAACTTCAAGGTCGATGCCTTTGAGCACCTTGAGGTCACCAAAGCTTTTGAAAATCTTTTCTACTTTAATCATTTACAACAAATTTCCACGAAAATAAGCAAAATATGCGTCTTTACGCATTATTAACGACCAAAAAGTTGCAAATAGCTCATATAGTAGTTTATATTTGTACTTTTTACAGTTACTAATTAAGTTGTTTGCTGATGAGTAATTTACGTCAAATGCGTCAGGAATATGCTGCAGGAAGCCTCAACGAAAATGAGATGGCCTCTGATCCTATTCAAGAGTTTGAACAATGGATGGATGCAGCAATAAATGCGGGGCTTTCAGAACCGAACGCCATGATAATTGCCACGGCAACGCCCGATGGAAAACCTTCTGCACGTGTTGTGCTGTTAAAAGAGTTTAACCATGAGGGGTTCGTGTTTTTCACAAACTATAATAGCCGAAAAGGTAAGGAATTGAAGCAAAATCCTTCTGCCGCTATACTGTTCGATTGGCATGACATTGAACGCCAGGTACGTATAGAGGGAATGGTGGAGAAAATATCTGAAGAGGCTTCTGATGAATATTTTAATTCAAGACCTGAGAGTGCAAAGATTGGAGCATGGGCATCTCCGCAAAGCAGAATAATTAAGGACAGGGATGAGCTGGAGAAGCTTCAGGAGGAGATTGAAGATCAGTTTGATGATCTGCCTGTACACCGCCCCTCACACTGGGGAGGTTATCTGGTGAGACCTACAAGCATTGAGTTCTGGCAGGGACGACCAAACCGTATGCATGATCGCATTGTCTACTATAAAACAGAGGATGGTTGGACCATGCATAGGCTTGCACCTTAGTTTTTAGCCCTCAAAGCTAATCTTGCGATGGGTACCGTCGCAGATCGGGTAATGAATAAATAGTCCTATTATTTAACGTTAATAACTTTATTTTTTGGCGTAGTTGCCACAAATTCTTTAAGGTAAAATGGTTCGAAATAGGCGCTGTCAACGAAATCTCCAGCAGCATACGCCTGCTCGGCAAGTGGTACCATTGCTGTTGCCAGCGGATCTACATTATCTATAAATATTGAATTGGGATGGGTTGACAGCTCCTTGCATTTAGATGAGCCATTGCCGAAGAAAGCGATCCTGTTTTCATCCAAAAGGTCATTATATGTATCGGCTTCGATAATATCAGCTGATGTTTCGCGGATTACGTTCAGCGACTGGTCATAGAATGTGGCATAGACCTCCATTCGCCTTGCATCTATCATAGGGCAAAGCAGTGTACCCTCTTCTACTTTATCTCTCATCATTGATGCCATTATCTTGGAGGTGGGGATTGCAATCATCGGAACACCAAGACCATAACTCAGACCTTTGGCTTCTGAGACACCGATGCGAAGTCCGGTATATGAACCGGGACCACTGCTTACCGCTACTGCATCAATCTTTAAATTATTCTGCCTGGCATATTCCATATGTTCATTGACAAAGACGCCAAGAAGTGATGCATGTGACTGTGCCGTATGACTCTCTCTGTTTTGTAATATTTCACCGTCGCGCGATAATGTACAGGAACAAACGGGTGTAGCTGTTTCTATTGAAAGTATAATTGGCATACTGCTCTGAATTGATAAAACACTTGAATGTATATGTATGATAATCAACCAATAGTTACCGGCAAACAATATTTAAAACAATAAATATCTTTGGTAAATGCTACTAATTGAACAGTAAAGATACAAAAAATAGGACACAAAAAAACTGCACCCCTGAGGAATGCAGTTTAATCGTAAACCTATAAAGATTAATACCTGTTTCTGTCGCGATTACCGTAACCACCACGATTGCCACCGCCACCTGCTGGTCTTTCAGTACGTGGACGAGCTACTGAAACAGACAATGTACGTCCGTCGTATTCTGCATCGTTTAGTTCTTCAATGGCACGCTGTCCATCACCTTCGTTAGACATTTCAACAAAACCGTATCCTTTAGAACGGCGTGTTTCACGGTCGGTAATAATTTTTGCTGAGGACACTTCACCATATTCCTCAAAAAGTTCTTTTAAATCGGCGTCAGTAATCTGATAACTTAAGCCAGCTACAAAAATGTTCATGTAAAAAAAATAAAAATTTGAATAATTAATTTTGCAGAAGTTATTAAAAAAGAGGAGTTAGGAAATAACTTACATTGGTGTGAAGTAATAAAATAACGACCTGCTGTAAAAATACTTTTGCCCGACAAAGATAGGTATAAATTAATTGTAACAAAACATTTTGAGAAAAAAAACGTAATTATTTTACTATCAGGGAGAAATAGGTGTAAATATCACACTTCCAAATGGATGGGTTATTGAGTAAAAAATGAAATTTTGTTTTACCCTGATTCAGCGAAATTGTTTTCTAAATGTTATATTTGTAATCATGTTCAGGCAAATGATTTATAATTTTAAATAATTGTAGTCTGAGCTTTGTTTCTAATACATTAAAATAAACAACATGGCAACAAAAGCAAGTGAAAACGCAACTATGGTAGAAAATACCACTAAAAAAAGTACCACCACAAAGTCTAAAACTAAAATTAAAAAAGAAATAACAGGGCCAAAGAAAAACTTTATACTTGATACAAATGTGATTTTACATGACTTCGAAGCTATCAATAATTTCGAAGAGAATGATATTTATATCCCGTTTATTGTGCTTGAGGAGCTTGATAAATTCAAGAAAGGCAGCGAGCAGATCAACTATAATGCAAGGGCTTTTGTAAGGGAGTTAGATCTTATAACTGACGATGATCTGTTTACCAGCGGCGCTGAGCTGGGTTTAGGTAAAGGAAAACTATATATTGTGAATGCATCGAAGGATAATAAGAAGATTACTGATGCATTTCCTGAAAGATCACCGGATAACCGCATTCTCTCGGTATTGTCTGAGATTGCAGAGAAGAACCCGGGAATGAAAACGATACTTGTTTCAAAGGATATCAACCTGAGAATGAAGGCTCGCTCACTGGGTTTCCTGGCTGAGGACTACATCAATGATAAGGTTACTGATGTGAATATTTTTGACACAGGTGAGCATGTTGTTGAGAGCTTTGATCCGGATATGATTGACAGGATCTATGCACAGCCGGGAGGTGTTGATGTTAGTGAGTTTAACTTCGAATTCCAGCTTAACCCTAATCACTGTTTTATACTTAAGAGCGAGAGAAACAGTGTTCTTGTAAGGTATAACCCATTCACTCAAAAGATTAAGAAAGTTGAGAAGGATGTGAATTTTGGTATTCACCCAAGAAACGCTGAACAAACATTCGCATTTGAGGTTCTGAATGATCCGGATATCAAACTGGTAGGTCTGACAGGTAAGGCGGGTACAGGTAAAACTTTACTGGCGCTTGCTTCTGCCTTGAAACAAAACAAAACATACAGTCAGATACTTCTGGCAAGACCAATAGTTTCTCTTTCGAACAGGGATCTCGGATATTTACCGGGAGATGAAAAACAGAAGGTTGCTCCATATATGCAGCCACTCTTTGATAACCTGAATGTGATAAAATCACAGCTGGGGCAGAATAGTCCCGACCTCCGTTTGATTGATGAGCTGCAGAAAACAGGTAGACTGGAGATTGAGGCTCTTGCTTTTATCAGAGGACGAAGTCTGACAGAAACATTCTGCATAATTGATGAAGCACAGAACCTTACACCACATGAGGTGAAAACGATTATTACCCGTGCAGGTGAAAACACTAAGATGGTGTTTACGGGCGACCTGCAGCAGATTGATTCTCCTTATCTTGATATGCAGTCGAATGGTTTGGCTTATATGATTGATAAAATGAGAGGTCAGAACATTTTTGGACATGTTAATCTCGTCAAAGGCGAACGTAGCGAATTATCTGAATTAGCGAGCAATCTGCTTTGATTTAGCCTCGTTCCTCTTTTGCATTAATAGATTTAATGGTTGTATAGCAGCCCTCAGACAATTCTATCGGGATCCGATCTGCGAATTTCACGCAATTTGATTTGATGTCCGAGTTTCAGACTTCTTCGAAGAGGAGCCTTGCCCTGCAGGCAATACCTTTATCGCGAGTAACAATCTCAAAGCGAAAATCATCAGGAGCAACCTCTTCGCGGTGGACCTTACCCTTATCGTCGATAGTGAGCTCTTTCAGGAAGTTGATATCGAATCGTCGGATCCTGTGCTCTCGATAGAAATCGAGTGAGAAGCAGTCTGAAATCCACTGTACGTAATATAGACTGTTAGCATGGTTATTTACATCAATCTTGCTGTATCTCACAGTAAAACTGTTGACTATCTCACCCTCAACCCCGGGCAGATGTTCAGGATCGCCAATAGGTGTTGATTCATTAATAATAAACTCTTTCATTGCAGGGATTGAATCAAGAGGTATACTACGACGTGTTTTCATATCCATAATGGCCCATGAGGTTGCGGCATAACCAATTACTATCCCATCTGCATCACTTATCCGGAAATTACGGGTGGTAAACGCTGTACCTATCTTCTCAATCCATGTTTCGATAGAGATTGTATCATCCTCGTGGGGTATGCGATCCATCTGTATGACCAGCCTCGATAATACCCATGTGAGATCCTCCTTCTGGAGATCCATTATACCAAAGCCATTCTCATCAGCATTCTTACCTGCAGTAATAAGTATGAAATTTGTAAGTGATTTCAGGGAAACCTTTCTTCTGAAGTCAATATCCTGAGGTTCTATATCGTAAACATATATTTTCTTTGCACCCATATATAATTTGTTTTTCTGACAATTATTCACTAAGTTGTCTGTTACAAAGTTAAAAATAATCCGTTAAAAATGATTATCTTTGTTATCAGTTCAACTTAATACTTTACAACTCCTTAGTTTCAGAAAAAATCGCCTTTATATGCAATCAATCAAAGAATTATACAGAATAGGAAATGGTCCTTCCAGCAGTCACACTATGGGTCCGAAGAAAGCAGCAGAACTTTTTCTGGATGATCACCCCCATGCTGCCAGGTTTAATGTTACACTTTATGGAAGTCTGGCCGCCACAGGAAAGGGTCACTTGACAGATCAGGCACTTCTTAATGTTCTTGAACCGGTTGCACCTACAACCATAGAGTGGCTGCCAAAAACTTTCCTTCCATTTCACCCTAATGCCTTGAGACTGGATGCTTTTGATGAAAATGAAAAGATTATTGATTCCCGCACACTATATAGCGTGGGAGGCGGTGCGCTCTCAGATGGAGAGAAAATAATCGGTCTCACTGAAAACCAGGGAAAGGATATATACCCTATGACCACCATGTCGGAGATTATGAACTGGTGTGAAAAGACTGGCAAAAGCTACTGGGAGTATGTTGAAGATTGTGAGGGGAAAGATATCTGGGACTATCTGAAAGAGGTGTGGAGAGTTATGAAAGAGGCTGTGATAAGAGGTTTGGATAATGAAGGGTTACTGCCCGGACCGCTTAGTTTGCACCGCAAAGCTGTGAGTTATCACATCAAGGCGAAGGGATATAAAGATTCGTTACGCTCACGTGGATTGGTTTTTGCTTATGCTCTTGCTGTATCGGAGGAGAATGCTTCGGGAGGTGAGATTGTTACTGCACCTACATGCGGATCGTGCGGTGTGGTGCCTGCAGTACTCTATCATCTTGAGCAGAGCAGAGGATTCAGTGAAAACAGGATGCTAAGGGCACTGGCTACTGCAGGGTTGTTTGGCAATATTGTGAAACAGAATGCATCAATTTCGGGAGCTGAGGTAGGCTGTCAGGGTGAAGTTGGCGTTGCCTGCGCAATGGCGGCAGCAGCAGCAAGTCAGCTCTTCGGAGGCAGTCCTGCTCAGATTGAGTATGCCGCGGAGATGGGACTCGAGCATCATCTTGGTATGACTTGTGACCCGGTGTGCGGACTGGTTCAGATTCCTTGCATTGAACGTAATGCATATGCTGCTGCACGTGCTCTTGATGCCAATTTATACTCTTCCTTCACTGATGGTATTCACAGGGTCTCATTTGATCGTGTGGTTGCTGTGATGAAACAGACTGGTCACGATCTGCCTTCTCTTTATAAGGAGACGGGGGAAGGGGGACTTGCCAAAGGGCATGAGTTCTCGCACTGATAATCTTGAATACTGAACTTGAACTGATTGAATTGACTTAGGAATTTATTTAGATATACAAATATTGATCATCGTAATTTAGCGGGCAGTTTTATAATTTTTTCCCGGAACCACCGTTATAAGGGTGGTATTACGTAATAAACCAACTGATTTAAAATGATTGACTATATCAAAGGAGAAGTGGCAGAAATAACTCCTGCATCTGTAACTCTGGAGTGTGGCGGAATAGGCTACCAGATGAATATTTCGCTTAATACTTATGGAGAATTGAATGGAAAGACCGAAGCGAAGTTATATGTATATGAATCGATCAGAGAAGATGCACATGTACTTTTCGGATTTATGAATAAGCATGAGAGGGAGTTGTTCATGCTGCTGATAAGTGTCTCGGGGGTTGGACCCAGTACAGCACGTGTGATACTTTCATCACTAAGCTCAAAGGAGCTGGAGAATGTGATAGCATCTGAAAATGCAGCTGTATTGCAATCTGTTAAAGGAATTGGAGCAAAAACAGCACAGAGAATTATAGTCGACCTAAAAGATAAGATCAAGTTTACCGATGAGAGTGGGAACGTTGTACAATCCGCCAAGGATGATCTCACTGAAACCGGTCACGCTGCTATTTCTGCTCTCATTATGCTTGGGTTCGTTAAGAATGCATCTCAGAAAGTGGTTTCTAAAATCATTAAGGAGGATCCCTCATTACCAGTTGAGGCCATTATAAAAGAGGCGTTAAAGAGATTATAGACTATCTTCTGAGATTGAAAATAGAAGTAATTGAAGGGAAGAAATTGAGACCATACAGTAAATTTTTTAAGATTATAAATCATTTCTGTTGTTGTCAATCTCTTCAAGAGTTTATAAATCAGTAAAACAGTTGTTGGAAAGCAATCCTGAAGACAAAGATTAAACAGTTGGCGTTTTACGTAATACGCTAATAGATTAGAAAACTGTTTAGCTGTTGTCTCACTGAAAAAGTTTATTCACATATCTATGTTAATACTCCTGCTGGTTTTGCAGGAGAAGATGGTTTATGCATTAACAGCATCAGATAGATTAGTAACAGAGTCAAACAATAATGAAGTCGACTCGCTTCAAAATCCTCTTGAAAAACTTCATACCCCTCCCTATATACAAACCTCGATTAGGTATGACTTTCTGACTCAAAGATATATCCTCGAGAAAAGAATTGGTTCAACCCTCCTATCTGAGCCGGTTTATATGACCTTTGATGAATACAAAAGATATAATCAGCAACAAAATCAGACCAGTTACTTCAGAGAGCGCAACTCACTCACTTACAACCCCTCTCAGTCGCCTCAACGTTATCAGTTGCCACAGCGAAAGAAAAAAAGAGATCCGATGGAATCGGTATTTGGTCCCGGCGGACTTCAGATTACCACCAACGGATATATTCAGGTGGGTGCAGGGTTTAAACGTAATATAATCAACAACCCTACTCTCCCGCAAAGAGCTCGCAGAAGGACATACTTTGATTTTGATCAGGATATTGATATCAACATGAATGCAAAGGTTGGTGAGAAGATCAACTTTGATATAAATTACGATAGTGAGGCAGGTTTTGATATGGACTCCAAGAAGATAAGGCTTGCCTACACAGGAAATGAGGATGATATAATAAAGAATATTGAAGCGGGTAATGTGAGTATGACTACCACCAACTCGCTGATTGATGGTGGTGCTGCACTTTTTGGGATAAAGAGTGATTTGCAGTTTGGCAACCTCCATATAAATACAATATTCTCGCAGCAGCAGTCGGAATCACAAACTGTTACCTCAAGCGGGGGAGTCAACACAACACCTTTTGAGTTCAGGGCAGATGAGTATGCTGTCAATCAGCATTTCTTTCTTGGTCACTATTTCAGGGAAGCATATGATAAAGCGATGAGCAAGCTCCCCTTTGTGCAGTCGCGCGTCTCAATAACCCGTATGGAAGTATGGGTAACAAACAGGCGCAGCAATTATGAGCAGGTGCATGATATAGTTGCATTTGCCGATCTGGGTGAGCATGATAATATACATAACCCCCTGTGGATTAGCCAGGGCAGTGTAGAAATTACCCATAATGGTGCAAACAACTTGTATAGTCAGCTGACATCAGTCTACGATGGAGCACGTGATATCAGCAATGTTGCAAGTGTGTTACCTGCAATGATGACACAGGGTACCGATTACGAGAAGCTAGAGAATGCACGAATGCTTACTTCTGCTGAGTACAGATATCAGCCTCAGCTTGGATATATCTCCCTGAAAATGCCACTTCAGGATGATGAGGTACTTGCTGTCGCTTTTGAGTTCAGCTATAATGGCGATGTTTATCAGGTGGGTGAATTTGCAAATGATACTGAATCATCGGGAGCTGTTTTTGTTAAGCTCCTGAAGCCTGTTTCTCTATCACCATATTCACCAACATGGAATCTGATGATGAAAAATATCTACTCGCTGGGGTATGGAATTTATGAGATTCAGAAAGAGAGATTCAGGATGGATATCGCCTATCAAAGCGATTCGACAGGCATCTATCTTAACTATCTACCGGAGAATGGGATTGGTGACTGGCAATTGCTAAGTCTGATGAATCTCGATCGCCTTAACGGAAGGGGTGATCCCTATCCTGATGGCATATTTGATTTCCTTGATGGATATACTGTTGACACTGAAAACGGAAATATCATCTTCCCTGTTGTTGAGCCATTTGGCTCTCATCTTAGACAGATTATAGGCAATGATGCTGTTGCTGACAGATATGTTTTTCAGGAGCTGTATGACTCAACACTTACAGTTGCGAGACAGATACCGGAAAGAAACAAATTCCGCATGAGCGGTGAGTACAGAGGATCATCAGGCAGCGAAATAAATCTCAATGTAATGAATATTGCCAGAGGTTCGGTAAGAGCTACTGCAGCAGGAGTGGTTCTGACTGAGGGTGTGGATTATAGTGTTGATTACATGATGGGGATGGTTACAATACTCAACAGACAGCTGATTGACTCAGGTACTCCCATCAGTGTGACAATTGAGAATCAGCCCATAATGCAGACTCAGAGAAAAACCCTCATGGGCATTAATTTGCTGTATGACATCAGTAAGAATCTTTCTGTAGGTGGAACATTGATGCACTATTATGAAAAACCGATTATTGCAAAGACCGCTTTTGGTGATGAGGCTTCAAAAAACACATTATGGGGGGCTAATTTGGAATATCGCAAGCAGTCATATATGCTTACCAATCTCCTGGATATGCTCCCTTTTGTGGAGGCTTCTGTGCCATCTGAGATTACTGCCAAACTTGAGTTCGCACAGATGCTGCCAGGGCATTACAAAAATAAATACACAGGTGCTTATTCATATCTGGATGATTTTGAATCATCTGCACAGGCAATAGATATACACTCGCCATACACATGGACATTAGCCTCAACGCCATACAACAACAGTCCCAACGCCCTGTTTCCCGAAGCGGCACTTTCAAATAACATCGATTATGGAAAGAACCGTGCTCAGTTAGCTTGGTTTTACATTGATGGAATATTTACACGCCGCAACTCGAATCTCACACCTTCTCATATAAAGAATGACCCTGATCAGCTCTCCAACCATCTGGTACGCGAGGTACTGGAAAGGGAAATCTTTCCTGAAAGAGATGCATATTATGGTATGCCTACAACAATACCAGTGCTAAACATCTCATACTATCCGGATGAAAGAGGTCC
>Ga0172377_10006836_pt1 | contig 11764 bp, 8 predicted proteins | sample Pumphouse3metaG_FD_119749 | JGI IMG/M metagenome (GOLD analysis project Ga0172377, IMG submission 119749) | Leachate microbial communities from a municipal landfill in Southern Ontario, Canada - Pumphouse #3 metaG | ecosystem: Engineered > Solid waste > Landfill > Unclassified | place: Canada... | reverse complement strand
TTCTCTTTCCAAGGCATGGTCTATTACCTCCATGCTATTCAGTAAAAAAAAAGCGTTAGCGATGTGTCTACTCTAATCTGTTCACGATGTCCCTACTTCATACCCTTGCTCTGCAATCTTGCAGATTCAAATATGTAAAATACTGTATAGCCAATTTTCATAATATCCTTACGCCCAACCGAATAATTGCATAGTTTTGGCTTTGTTCTTTTGTGTCAAGCTAAACGTGTTTCGAATACATAATAGCTTGATTTCTATGGGTTCTTTATTGCCTCTGTCCCAATGAGGTTATCCCTTGATATTAGCATCTTTGTTATCGATTCTGTTTGCATCGTTTTCTCTATTTTTGCTCGGCAGCATGATTCTAAGGAACCGCAAAGACAATTTTCATTTTTATCAATCAGCCATCTGCAATTTTCAATGAGCGGATTTGCAAATCTCCCTGAATCTACATAACTATCTCTTATTAATTTCAATTATTTAGCTATCTTTCCTCCGAGAAAAATGAAAAATATGCATTTTTATACTTGACAAGTAAAGAGGGATGTCATAAAGGTGTCACTGGATGTCAGAATAACTCATAAAAGTTCAAAATTTCTCAAAATAGACTCTGCAGATCAGCTCCAAAAGCTTTTCTCGCTCAAATTAGGTTCAAAACTCAAAGAAAGGAATTAGCATGTCCGGTGAATTTTTAGGTATCTTCGAAAACTCAGTACACAAACAGCGCGTAATTATTCCGGCAAGTTTCAAAAAGAAATTTTCCGAATCTGCAATGCGCTCTGTAGTGGTAACCATGGGGCCTTCGAATACTATTGCAATTTATCCCTTGGATTGCTGGAAAAGTACTCTTGAGCGTTTGAAAGATGGCGATGAGCGCTCCAAGCGCTTACGCACTCAACTGATTGATTTTGCCATGATGGAGCAAGAATTGGAAGGTCCTGGCCGAGTACGAATTCATGAGTTACTTTTAAATGAAGTAGGCATAGAAGATAGCGTAATAATTAAAGGTGAGGGGCATTATATTTCGCTATGGAATCCGGAAATATATGCCAAGGTACGCGAGAGCAAGCTGAAAGCCCATAGGGACACTTTTACCAGCGAGGACTATCAGCTATGAGTTCATACCATGAACCGGTAATGGTAAATCAATGTCTTGGCTATTTGAATCTGCAACCGGGTAAGATATATGTTGATGCAACCTTAGGTGGTGGAGGTCATGCGTGGGCAATGTATCGGCAAGAACCCAAAATCCGGCTCTATGGATTCGACCAGGATGAAGAAGCTATAAGAGCCGCCTCGGCAAGACTAGATCAATACTCACCGGTTCTAATAAAAGCAAATTTCCAATCTTTACGCACCCAGCTAGCCTATAATAAGGTAAAGGGAATAGATGGGATTCTTTTTGATTTGGGAGTAAGCTCTCATCAATTGGATAATACTGAACGCGGGTTTAGTTTTGATCGCGATGCAGATTTGGACATGCGTATGGATCGAGATGCAAAAATGGACGCCCAGCAAATAGTAAATGAGTATAGCAAACAGGATTTAAAGAAGATATTTAAGGACTATGGCGAAGAACAGGCTGCCAGCAAGATAGCCGGAGCGATTGAGCGCTTCAGGCAAACACAACCCATTATTCGCACATCCGAGCTTGCCCGGATTATCGAGAGCGTAATCGGTTCTGGAACTAAAGAATCTCTTAAAACCAAAGTACGAATCTTTCAGGCTTTGAGGATATGCGTAAACGATGAGCTTGCTTCACTATCTTCTGCTCTGAACGATGCCATCAACTTGTTAAATCCTGAGGGCAGAATAGTAGTTTTAAGCTATCACTCTTTGGAAGATCGCATCGTTAAGAACACTTTCAAGCTGGCAGAGAAAGATTGCATCTGTCCGCCATCAATAATTCATTGTGTATGTTCACATTACAGCCATATTAAGATCCTAACGCGCAAGCCTCTGCTTGCAGATTCCGAAGAAATATCATCTAATGTTCGTTCCCGCAGCGCCAAGCTACGGGCGGCAGAAAAGAAATGGGGGAAAAAATGAGAGGTAGAATTATCGTACTGATAATCACGGTAATAATTTGCGGTTTTTTTAATTTCTTTAACAACAACAAAGTAGTTAGCTATACTCGACGCTTCTCAAACGTGGAAAAAACCTATAATGCCGAGAAAAACATCAATACCGAGCTATTGGTAGAACATGATGATTTGCGTAGTGGTCGCCATATATCTTCTTTAGTCCGGGTAGAAATGAGTCAGTTTATCCCCGATAACGAAGAAGGAAGCATCATTTATGTACACGAACCTTCGCCCAGTCAAGAGAGCAGCAACTATTGCATAATAGATCTTATCGCCTCTCGGGCCGAAGCCAAGAACGTAAGCATTATGCTCGATTGATGTCATGCGGTCTCGCTTCTATTTATTGCTAGTTCTCTTTGGCGTCGCAGCTCTGTTGTGGAGTGCATATCTGTTCAGCATCCAGATTTTGGATCCATTCAATTTTGCTCATCTCAGAAGAGTGCGGTATATTCCACGCAAAGAAATACTTATACCTCGACGGGGAGCTATTTTTGATGCCAAGGGGAATATGCTGGTTTCCAGTGTGAGTTACTATCAACTGGATATCGACCGTGCTGCAGTAAATACATGGGCGCAAAAAAAAGAATACTCTCAAAGCGAAGCTTTTAATATGGTTACCGAGCTTATAGCCAACAACAGCAATTTAGAAAGAAGCGCTATCTTACGCCGTATGAATATGGGCAGTAAAAATACTTCGATACAAATAAGCAACCGCATCAGTGAAGCTGAATTGGATAAGATCATTCAAGAGTTTAATAGCAAAAAAATCCCCGGATTGATCCACAATTTTTCTTCTATGCGCAGAATCTATTCTAAAGGAATATTGGCTGCGCGGTTAATGGGCGCAGTTAGTGAAGCTTCAAATGGCTACGATCCCATGACAGACAGTAAGTCTTTATACAAGCTTTCTGGAATCTGCGGAATAGAAGCTACTTACGATAAGATTCTTTCCGGTGAATATGGTTGGCGTGAAATTGTTCTGGATGCTAATGGTAATAGAGTGCCATATCCAGATTTACATGAAAAAAAGCCCCATAATGGCAATAGTATATATCTTACTATCGACGCCAATATTCAAGAAATTGTAGAAAATGCTCTTTATGAAGGTGTTGAAAAGTATGGCGCAGCACATGGCGGCGCAGTTGTTATGGAACCTAAAACCGGCAGAGTCTTGGCTTTGGCTGGTGTTTCGAGCAAGGATATTGAAGACGATCAGAATGTGGTGCGTACAAAATCCAATATTCCGGCGAGCTTTATGTATGAACCGGGCAGCACTCTCAAGCCAATTAGTATGCTACCTGCATTGGAACACAAACTGGTAAAACCTACCGAACGCATTGAATGTGGTCGCTATCAGATAGGCAGACGAGTTATTACCGATACTCATGATTATGGGCCCCTTACGCCCAGAGAGATTATATCAAAATCCAGCAACGTGGGTGTGGCAAAAATAGCTGAGCGAACCGGCAAAACTAAGCTTTATGAAGAGTATATATCCTTGGGTTTTGGGCAAAAAAGTGCTCTTGGTCTCTTTGGAGAATCAAGCGGAATGTTTGCCAAGCTAGAGAACTGGGATGGCTACTCGTTGCATTCGCTTTCCTTTGGTCAGTCTATTTCGGTAACATCCCTTCAGCTGGCTACTGCTTACAGCGCTATTGCAAATGGTGGCAAAATGATGAAGCCAATTATTGTGGATAGTTTTCGTAATGATAGCGGTGAAATTGTTGAAAGTTTCGAACCTTCAGTGCTAAGACAAGTATCTTCAAAAGCAGCTTGCGATACTATGCTTTCATACATTCAGGATGTAGTTGACGATGGCACTGCAACTCATATCAAAATGGATTACATTAGTGTGGGCGGTAAAACAGGTACTGCAGAAAAAAACGTAGAAGGAACCAGAGGCTATTCCAGCGGTAAGTACAATGCGGTATTTGCCGGAATGTTCCCTATGGAAGACCCTCAGATGGTGGTTGTGGTTTTCTACGATGAGCCCTCACATTACTATCGGTTTGGCTCGATGAGTGCAGCGCCCACTTTCAAAAAGATAGTAGAAAATATCCTCTTCATGCCCGATTGTCAGATTCTTCCATATAATGAACGTCTATTGCAAACTTCACTAAAGATGCCAAATTTGATGGGCATGAGCATCCAAGCAGCAGAACACAGCCTTAACCGATATGGGTTTTTATATAAGATTGAAGGTCCCGATAGTGCTTCTGTAGTTACAGATCAATTTCCCAAGGCAGGCATTTCGGTAGATAAAAACCATCCCATTACTCTCAAAATTGGGGTTAGTAAACACACAAGTACAAACGAAATTCTCGCAAAAGGGAGTATGCCAGATTTGGTGGGTCTTACCTTGCGTAAAGCCGTAAAATCAGCTTCCGAACAAAGCATCCCCATCCGCATAATAGGTAACGGCATTGTGCGCAAACAATCTCTTTTACCGGGTTCGCGTATTAGCAGCGGCAGTATCTGCATTCTGGAGGCATCGTTATGATTTTGGATTTATTGAACCTGTATAAGCAGCACAAGATACTGGTAAACAGTAAAATCGAGGGGAAAATATCTTTGGCAAGCCCGGTTTGCGATCATAGATTAATAAAGCCCGGCAATTGCTTTATTGCAATCAAGGGCGAGAATTTCAATGGTCACGATTATATTGCGGAAGTAATTCAAGCCGGAGCAAGCTATTGTATTGGTGAAACAGATGAAACTCACATTACTGTTACCGATAGCCGCAAGGCTTTAGCACTATATGCCAAGCTTTTTTACGATAATCCCTCATCCAAATTGACCATATTTGGGGTTACCGGAACCAATGGAAAAACAACCACATCACTTGTATTGCATCAGATCTTAATGCAAAAGGGAATCAAATGTGCTTGGATAGGTACTTTAGGCTATAAGATATTGGATGAGGATTTTCCAACCGCACACACAACTCCAGATATTTTAGAATTGAATACAATCTTGAAGCAAATGCTAGACTATGGAATTACCCATGTAGTGATGGAAGTAAGTTCTCATGCTCTTGCTCTAGATAGAGTTTACAGCATTCATTTTGACTATTGTTTATTTACAAATCTCAGCAGGGATCATTTGGATTTTCACCGGGATATGGATGAGTATTTCGAAGCAAAATACTTATTGTTCGAGCGAGCTGCGGCAAATTCTGCCATTAGCGTTATCAATACTGATAATGAATATGGCGCTCGCATTCTTGAGCGGATAAAAGAAATTGGCGGAAAGGCGATAAGTATTGGCGTAAAACCTGATAGTGATATATGGATTACCAGTAGCAAGGTTAATCTTGCAGGTTCAGAATTTACGCTTAATTCTAATCTCTTTGAATCTTGCCATATTGAAAGTCCTTTAACCGGAACCTTCAATGTTGATAATTTGGCTCTAGCATGTGCGGCATTATATGCCTATGGCATAAACCCTATTGAGTTTGCTACGCTCTGCCAAAACTTGAAACCGGTGAAAGGCAGAATAGAATCTGTTTCCAATAATCTTGGAATAGGCGTGTATGTAGATTATGCCCACAGTCCCGATGCTATAACTAATGTATTAAAGAGCATGCAGCAGATACCTCATGGGCGCATCATTACAGTGTTTGGCGCAGGGGGCAATAGGGATAAGGGGAAACGTCCCCTCATGCTCAAAGCAGCATTAAGCTATAGCGACGCCATAATTGTTACAGATGATAACCCTCGCTTTGAAAATCCGGAAAGAATAATTTATGAAATTGTGAAAGATAGCAATTGGCATTTACCTTGGTGGATTATTCGGGATAGAGGCAAGGCAATTGCAGCCGCCATAAGACTTGCCAGAAAAAACGATATCGTATTGATATGCGGCAAGGGTCACGAAACCTATCAAGAAATAAATGGTATTCGCTATGATTTCAGCGATCAATTAGTAGCAATATCCTCATTGGAAAATATCCCAATAGACAAGACTGAGGAAGAACTAATCCTTCCTGTAGATAAAATGCTGTTGAATATTATTGCCGGAAATGAACCCGACACAAGCACTTATCTGGAACCAAAATGTTACCATTATATCTCAACTGATAGTAGAAACATTAAACCTAAAAGCGTATTTTTCGCCATTAAGGGCGAGAACTACGATGGTAATAATTTTGTGACAGAGGTACTGCAAAAGCCAGAAACTATGGCTATAACTGCAAATGCGGCAATAACAAACTCACGTTGTATTATAACTGAAAACCCCGAACTACTACTAGCGCGCTGCCTACATAAATACCTACAAATGTTCGATATATACAAGATCGCTCTTACCGGATCTACAGGTAAAACAAGCACTAAAGAGCTTATAGCACAAGTGTTTTCTGCCAAACAAAGTATTTTGAAAACCCTAAAGAATGAAAATAATCTCATAGGGCTTTGTAAAACGATTCTTCGGATAGAACCCAAGCATCAATATGGAATCTTCGAAATGGGCACTAATCACTTTGGAGAAATAAAACTCCTTTCAGATACCCTTATGCCCGATGCCGGAATTATCTTGAATATTGGTCCCTCTCATCTTGAGTATTTCAAAGATGAAGATGGTGTATTCAACGAAAAAAGCGAATTGTTTCACCGAGCTTTAGATTTACGGCTTTTCCCTGCCGATGATCCCAGATTTGATGTATATAAAGAAGATGGTTCAAGCATAGGTTATGCCGAAAATGCAGATTATAGAATCTGTGGGATCGAAGAGAGCGAAACCGGAATTAGTTTCTATATAAATGAACATCACTGGCAGATACCCTACAAAGCTCCGCATTATATTATCAATTCAGCTTTTGCTATCGTATTAGCACAAAAAATGGGATTTAGCAATCTGGAGATCCAGAGTGCACTTAAAGAATCTGTTTCTTTGGATATGCGTATGCAGATATTGCCTCGTTACGATGGTTATTTGATTGTCGATTGTTACAATGCTAATCCTGTATCCATGCAATCAGCAATAGAATTTTGGCATAAATGGCAACCGCATCTGCCTCATTATGCTATTTTAGGGGATATGCTTGAACTGGGTGAAAGCTCAGATTTGTATCATAAAATGATCGGGGCGATCTTATCGGAAAGAAGTGAACAAAATATATACAGCGTAGGAATATACTCACTTCTTTACCACGCTAACCCAGATAAGCACTTCGCTAGCTCCGCCATGCTCGTGGCAGAACTGCCCCAGTTTCCACCCAACGCAGTTATTCTTGTAAAAGCTTCACATGGGATACATCTGGAAAAAGTTTTACCACACCTTAAAGGAGAGGCTTAATGCTGTACCATCTACTATATCCTTTGGCAGATTACTCCATAGTTTTTAACGTTTTTCGTTATGTAACCTTTCGCTCCATTGGTGCTTTTATAACCGCATTGATTCTAACGCTATTGTTTGGCCCCCCCTTCATAAATATGTTAAAACGGAGAGCAGCAGTAGAAAGCATCGATGAAGATATGCCAGAAAAGCATCAGATAAAAGCAGGCACCCCTACCATGGGTGGACTCATTATCTTGGTAGCATTAATGATATCTTCCCTATTTTGGAATATCCTTACAAATTCTTCAATCCTTATGGTATATCTCAGCACCTTATGGTTGGGAATCTTGGGATTTTTGGATGACTATTTGAAGAACTTTATTAAGGCCAAAAAGGGCTTAATTCCCAAATATAAGCTTTGGGGACAGCTTTCAATAGCACTTATTCTTACTCTTGCCATATATTACAATGCTAGTCCAGCAGATAATATCACCAATCTACAAATTCCTTTCTTTAAAAACCTAATTCTACCTTTAGGCTGGCTATTTATCCCTTTTGCTATGTTTATGATAATCGGAAGCTCAAATGCAGTAAATCTTACGGATGGCTTAGATGGACTTGCTGCAGGCACTCTAGCCTTCTCTGCTTTGGGCTTGGGCATTATGAGTTATTTGAAGGGTAACTTTGTTGCCGCAGGTTATCTTAATCTGGAGTTTATCTCTACCGCTGGCGAGCTTACTGTATTTATTTCTGGCATGATGGGAGCTCTGATCGGGTTTTTATGGTATAACAGCTATCCCGCTCAGGTATTCATGGGAGATACGGGCTCTTTGGCATTAGGAGGAATTCTTGCGGTAATTTCTATCCTGCTTAAAGAACAGATTTTCTTGGTAATAATTGGATTAATCTTTGTATTAGAAACTTTTAGCGTTATAATGCAGCGCACTTGGTTTAAGTATACCAAAAAAAAGTTCGGTTCTGGTCGCAGAATTTTTTTATGTGCACCAATTCATCACCATTACGAACTTAAGGGTATTCATGAAACCAAAATCGTGATTCGTTTTTACATTGTGGCGATTTTATTGGTTGCCGTTGGCTTAAGTACTATAAAACTACGATAGAGGATAAATAATGTTCGATATGTCTTTAAAATATGGCATTTTGGGAATGGCGCGCAGCGGCATAGCAGCGGCATATAAAATTAAAGAATTAGGTGGAACTGCATTTCTAAGTGACTTGTTATCAAAAGATAAAATTCCCTTTGCAGAAGATCTTGTTAAAGATTTCGATTGTGAATTTGGAGGACATACCGACAAACTTTTAGATTGTGACGTTTGGATAGTAAGCCCTGGCGTTCCCTTAAATTCACCCATTATAAAAAGGGGCAAGAAATCTAATATCAGAATGATCTCCGAAATAGAATTCGGTTGGCAAATAAAGGCTAACGATAGTAAGGTTATTGCTATCACAGGCTCAAATGGTAAAAGTACAACCGCCAGTCTCACATATCACATTATTCAAAGCATGGGAAAATCTTGTGTTTTGGCAGGAAATATCGGCGATGCATTTTGTAGTTTTCCTATTCATAAACCCGGTATTGAATACATCGTTTTGGAAATAAGTAGTTTTCAGCTTGATCTTACTACCAGTTTTTCTCCCGATGTGGCTGTTCTGCTTAATCTTACGCCTGATCACCTTAACCGGTATAAAGGTTTTGCAGATTATTGCTCCAGCAAGATGAATATTTTCCGCTTCCAAAGTCCTCAAGATTTTGCCGTACTATACTTCGATTCTGAGGAAATTACTAAGCGAGCGATTAGTCTGCAATCTTGGAAACTGTATTTTAGTAGAGACGCCAAAAATGCGCCAGCTCATTTGGAAGACAAGTTTATTTGCATAGGAGATAATAGTCTTTCAATTTTTGATCTCCCCATCAAGGGTCCCCACAATCAGCTTAATGCTATGGCGGCACTGCTTTGTGCGCAAGCCTTAGAATTGGATATCCCTCAAGCCATGGAAGCAGTAAAAAGCTTTAAACCATTACCTCATCGCTTGGAATACGTAGCAAGCATAAATGGAGTACAATTCTATAACGATTCGAAGGCAACAAACACAGATTCCGTAAAAAGTGCACTAGAATCGTTTGAGCGCCCTATCCGCATTATTCTGGGAGGTTCAGATAAAGGAGAAGACTACTCGCAACTTACCCAGAGCTTGCATGATCATGCAGTACGGGCATACATAACCGGAGATTCTCGCTACAAAATGCAACAGGCGTGGTTAGGCAAAGTTCCCTTAATTTTGGTAGATGATTTTGAAGAATGTATCAGATTAGCTTTGGATGAAGCAACCATGGGAGATAGCATTGTACTAAGCCCCGCATGCGCAAGTTTTGATAAATTCAAGAATTTCGAACACCGCGGCAATACATTTAAAGAAATTGTAAGGAAACTAAAGCGTGAAAAGGAACAGGCTTAGTACTTATATCGTCGGTTTTGACCGTACGATTTTCTTTTCTTACCTCGCTCTATGCGTGATAGGCTTGATTGTGATGGTTGATATCACTTCTGTGCAAAGTTCCATGGCTTATTTCTATAGGCACTTGATCTTCTTGGCAATTTCTGCCACTGCGGCAATACTCATTTTATACTTCTTCAATTTACCCAAGCTTCGCTTTACTAATACTTGGCTTGTATATATCGCAATTTTTATGCTTGTTTGGGTTCTTGTTAAGGGCTCAACCATTAAAGGCGCTACGCGACAGCTAAACTTTGGTTTGTTTAGTTTCCAGCCTTCATTCTTTGCTCGCATAGCCCTCATATTTTTCTATGCTAGTGTGTTGGACAAGAAAAATCAATTGCTTAGAGATACCAAAAATATACTTCGTTTTCCCGAAAACTTTCCTGCGCTAACTCTGCTTACTGCCATTGTATTTATTCTAATCTTAGTAGAAAAACACTTATCTGCAATCATTATAGGTGGAATGGCTCTGATGGGCATGCTGTTGTATGCTGGCATCCGTAAAAGAATTCTCTTGATTATATTAGGCTTGGGTCTTATTGTAGGTTCTCTGATAATCCTAAAAGGAGCAAGTTTTAGGATGCAGCGTTTGCACACTTACAAGAAATACAGTTTATTTTTTCGAGAACGGGATCTCTCGGCTACAGCAGATGCAGATTACCAGGTTCGAGAAAGCCTTACGGCTCTCACCAGCGGCGGGCTATTAGGTACCGGAATTGCGCGCGGAAGGGCAAAACATTATTATTTGCCAGAAGCCCGTACAGATTATGTTTATACTATAATTGGCGAGGAAAGCGGATATTTGGGGGCTATGATTGTTTTTCTACTGCACTCAACCCTCTTCTTTGCTAGTTTGAAAATGGCTGAGAAGCAAGAGGATAGATATCTAAAGTTCTTAGCTGCCGGGATGGCGATGAACATTTATTGCAATGTATTGGTTAATACTGGGGTTGCCATGAGCATCCTTCCCCCCACCGGTAATACGCTTCCTTTCATAAGTTATGGAGGAAGTGCATTGCTGATGGATAGCATAGCTGTGGGCATTATTCTAAACATTAGCGCCCAAAGGAGGACATTGTGATATTTGCTTTTGGTGCAGGCGGAACGGGCGGGCACATAATCCCAGCTTTAGCATTGGCAAAAGAACTAATTAATAAAGGGCATAAGTGCATATTTATCGGCAACTCATTTAGTATGGAAGAAAGATTGGCAAAGCAAGCTAAGATTCCTTTCTTCTACATTAAAATAAACAAGCTCTATCGCAGTTTCAAACCTATAAACCTGCTCTTCCCCTACTTCCTAACCAGCAGTGTTTTAAAAGCCCGCAAGATTATCAAGCGTGAAAATATTGATGGAGTTATTACCACTGGAGGCTTTGTAGCGGGACCAGTTGCCGTTGCTGCCATCAGTAAAAAGATCCCCTGCTTTTTGCACGAGAGCAATTCCTATCCCGGTATCACTACTAAGTATTTGGCTAAGTATTTAAATCGGCTTTACATATCTTTTGAAGAAAGCAGAAAGTATTTAAAATCAACCAGTATTAGAAATATGGGAATCCCCATTATTAAAGCAGATTCTACGACATGTTTTACTTTGGAAAGCGTTGGTTTGCAAAGCGGTAAGGATACTTTACTGATAACGGGAGGCTCGCAAGGATCGCTTGCAATAAATAACTCTGTTTCCAGCATCATAAACGTTCTCTTGGAGGGGAGGTGGCAAATATTGTGGCAAACAGGAAGAACTACTTTCGATATGTTTGCCCGCAAACACAAGGACAAACAGGGGCTGTATATCTTCGATTTTAACAGTAATCTCACTCAAATGATGCACTATGCCGATCTGGCAATTACCCGCGCCGGTGCTATATCAATAGCCGAATTAGA
>Ga0172377_10006835_pt1 | contig 11765 bp, 5 predicted proteins | sample Pumphouse3metaG_FD_119749 | JGI IMG/M metagenome (GOLD analysis project Ga0172377, IMG submission 119749) | Leachate microbial communities from a municipal landfill in Southern Ontario, Canada - Pumphouse #3 metaG | ecosystem: Engineered > Solid waste > Landfill > Unclassified | place: Canada... | reverse complement strand
CTGCCTTATGGCCTCTGCCAGGTACTCCTTCTCGAACCCGGGGCCCAGTATTATCAGCGGGGAGTCGCCTTCCAGCGTGGCTTTCACCTTGCTTATTATCTCTCCGTGGTAGCCGTCCGGTCCCTGCTTCTCCTCATACTGCTTGCCGGACCTGCCGGACCTTATGGATGCGATCTCCTTCAGGCCGTACTGCCTCATTACCGCTACAACGGCATCGTCCTGGTCCAGGGACACGAAAACCACTCTCGGCTTGGCCGTATCATCCACCGCCCTCTCCAATCTCCCGAGTTGGGTGGACTTCCATCTCTCTTTCGATATCCTCAGCGTGTCCCCCGGCTCCAGCATCAGGGTATGGTGCTGCCCCAGGTCCTGCGGTCCCGTCTCGATTATCCCCAGGGCCTTCAGCCTCATGTCGGAGTCCGAGAATTCGATCTTCTCTATCCTGACTCCCAGGGTCATCCTCTTCTTCTCGGTCCTCTCGGCCCTTATCTTATCCGTGGCCTTCTCCTCCCTCCTGGTGGTGGATGCGGTGACGAGATCTGAGACCTCCAGCACGTTGTAGAGATGCCAGACGTCCTCGTCGCACTCCAAACGTAGGGATACGCTGTTGTCTGCCCTGTCCCTGCCGAGAATCCTCATGCCGCCCGGATTGGCATGCCTGTCTTTTTCTCTTTCGTTCATTGTCAGGCTTTTTGTCGGCCATCAGACACTGGATTCAGGAAGTTGTCATGCCCGGTTGGGAGATATTATATACAAAATTAAGTTGTGATTATTCCCCGATGTCGAGCAGATACCTTGTACTCGAAGACGGGACGGTTTTGAAGGGGAAAGGCTTCGGACATGACCGAGCCTCATACGGAGAGGTCGTCTTCAGCACGGGCATGGACGGTTATCAGGAAGGATTGACTGATCCGTCTTTCTGCGGACAGATCCTCGTCTTCTCATATCCGCTCATAGGGAATTACGGAATAAAGAAGGAATTCAATCAGAGCGATGCGGGGGCCCAGGTAAGCGGGGTCGTCGTAAGCGAATACTGCGATGTCCCCTCCCCCATGTACGGAGGGGAGCCCCTGGGGAACCTGCTTGAGGAAAGCAAGGTGCCGGGGATATCCGGCATAGACACCAGGAGCCTTGTCATAAAGATAAGGAACAGCGGGACCCTCAGAGGCGCCATCGTATCGGATGAAGAGAGCATACCTGAGACCCTGGAGCAGCTTAGATCGAAACCTTTGCCCAGCGATTCGAACCTGGTCAGCAGGGTCTCCTGCAAGAAAGGAACCTATACGGATTCGGGAAAGGACATCACGGTGGGCATCCTGGACTGCGGTGTCAAGAGATCGATAGTCAGCGAACTGTCTTCGAGATTCAATGTCAGGACGTTCCCTTTCGATTCAACAGCCCAGGAGATCACAGATTCTAAGATAGACGGCCTCCTGGTATCCAACGGCCCGGGGAACCCGGCCCATCCGGATCTGATGAGGACTTCGGTAAGAACAATTTCCGACCTGTCCTCCGTAATGCCGCTTATGGGCATATGCTTCGGAAGCCAGATCATCGCCCTGGCCTTGGGCGGCAGCACATACAAGATGAAATTCGGGCACAGAGGCTCCAATCAGCCGGTCAGATTCGACGGCAGGGTATACATAACCTCACAGAACCACGGATACGCCGTGGACGCGGAGAGCCTGGAAGGGACGGACCTGACGGTCAACCAGGTCAACCTGAACGACGGCACGGTGGAAGGCGTGATCCACAGGGATCTGCCCGTCTTCACCACACAATATCATCCGGAATCGTCTCCCGGCCCCAAGGACACGGTGTTCCTTTTCGACCGCTTCGGTAAGATGATGGAGGGGAAGATATGAAGGACCCGTACAAGAAGCTCATGGTCATAGGCTCCGGCCCGATAATCATAGGGCAGGCAGCAGAGTTCGACTTCTCGGGCTCACAGGCATGCAAATCGATCATGGAAGAAGGGTACCCCACAGTGCTGGTGAACTCCAACCCCGCCACCATACAGACTGACATCGACATGGCCGACAGCGTCTATATCGAGCCTCTGCAGGCGGACATGATCGAGAAGATAATAATAAAAGAAGGAGTGGACGGCATCCTGGCAGGCATGGGGGGGCAGACCGCCCTGAACCTGTGCTCAGAACTGGCCGAGAACGGTGCTCTGGAGAGGCACGGCGTGAAGCTCCTGGGAACACAGCCGGAGGCGATAGCCATGTCCGAGGACAGGGAACTGTTCAAAGAGGCCATGGAGAGGATCGGGGAACCGGTTCCCCTCAGCAGGAGCGTTCACAGCATAGCGGAGGCGAAGAAAGCGGTCGAGATCATCGGCAGATACCCTGTGCTTATCAGGCCCGCCTACACCCTCGGAGGGACCGGCGGCGGCATAGCCTACAATGAGGCAGAGCTGGAGGAGATCTGTGCCAGAGGCCTTGCCTACTCCCGCATACACCAGGTCCTCATCGAGGAATCCGTCCTCGGATGGAAAGAGTACGAGTACGAGGTGATGAGGGACGGCGACGACAACTGCATCATCATCTGCAACATGGAGAACCTGGATGCCATGGGCATACACACAGGGGAGAGCATAGTGTGCGCTCCGTGCCTTACGCTCTCCGACGAGGACCATCAGCGCCTCAGGACCGCATCGATAAAGGTCATACGCACCCTGGGAATAGAAGGAGGGTGCAATGTCCAGTTCGCCCTGGACCCCAAGACCAAGGAGTATCGTCTCATCGAGGTAAACCCCAGGGTGTCAAGGTCATCGGCACTGGCATCCAAGGCCACGGGATACCCGATAGCCCGCATATCCGCTAAGATCGCAGTGGGATACACCCTTGACGAAGTACCGAATAAGATAACCGGCAACACCTGCGCAGCCTTCGAACCCGCTCTGGACTACGTTGTTGTCAAAATCCCCAGATGGCCCTTCGATAAGTTCCGCACCGTGGACAGGCACCTGGGCACCCAGATGAAGTCGACGGGGGAGATCATGGCCATAGGCCGCAATTTCGAGGAGGCTCTTCTCAAAGGCATCAGGTCCCTGGAGATCGGAGTGAATTATCTCGAGCCTCAGAACTTCACCGACGAAGAGCTCATGGACGAGCTGGAGGAGGCCACCGACAGGCGCATGTTCGCCATAGCCGACGCCCTCAGAAGGGGGATGCGCCCGGAGGAGATAGCTGACATCGTGAAATGGGATGTCTTCTTCGTCAGGAAGATCGAGAACATAATCAACATGGAGAAGAGGCTCAAATCGGAAAAGATGACCGATGCGCTCATGGAAGAGGCGAAGCGCATGGGATTCGCGGATTCCACCATCGCAGACCTTACAGGCAGGAAGGCGGCGGAAGTGCGCGCAGAGAGGAAGAGGATGGGCATCGTGCCCACATACAAGATGGTGGACACCTGCGCTGCGGAATTCGCTGCGGTCACGCCTTACTTCTATTCAACATACGGCAACGGCTGCGAATCCGTTCCCAACAAGAAGAACAAGAGGGTCGTCATAATCGGGGGAGGGCCCATAAGGATCGGTCAGGGAATAGAGTTCGACTACTGCTGCGTCCACGGGGTAATGGCCCTTCAGGATGCGGGGGTGGAGGCCGTCATGATCAACAACAACCCGGAGACCGTCTCCACGGACTTCGACATCTCAGACAGACTGTACTTCGAACCCCTCACTCTGGAGGACGTGCTCGACGTCATAGAGAAAGAGGAAGCCGACGGAGTGATAGTCCAGTACGGAGGACAGACCAGCGTCAACCTGGCTGTGGATCTTGAGAAGGCGCTCAAAGGCAGCAGGACAAAGATCCTCGGCACAGACCCGGACGACATGGACATAGCAGAGGACCGCAGGAGGTTCTCAGAGCTTATGGACAAGTTGGGCATAAAACAGCCCGAGTCCGGCACGGGCTACTCCTTCCAGGAGGCCAAGGATATAGCCGAGAGGATAGGCTACCCCGTGCTTGTCAGACCCTCCTACGTCCTGGGGGGCAGGGCTATGGAGATAGTCTACTGCGAGGATGAGCTCAGAACGTATGTGGAGACTGCCGTGAAGGTCTCCAAGAACCATCCGATACTCATCGATAAGTACCTGAACGAGGCCATCGAAGTGGACGTTGACCTGGTAGCGGACGGGAAAGATGTTTTCATAGGCGGGATGATGGAGCATGTGGAGTACGCCGGGGTCCACTCCGGTGATGCCACGATGGTCCTTCCGCCGTTCACGTTGAGCGGGGAGATAATCGACAGGATGAAGAAGATCTCCAGGGATGTTGCGCTGGCTCTTAAGATCAAGGGCCTGATGAACCTCCAGCTGGCGATCAAGGACGGCGAGGTGTGGATGATCGAGGCGAACCCGCGCTCGTCCCGTACCGTGCCTTTCATATCCAAGGCCACCGGGATACCTCTGGCCAAAGTGGGTACAAGGGTCATGCTGGGTGAGAGCCTGAAGAAGCAGGGCTATGGCAGCGGTTACAAGGAGATAGACCACTTCGCGGTGAAGGCCTCCGTGTTCCCGTTCCTCAAACTGGTGGGCGTCGATTCGATACTCACGCCTGAGATGAAATCCACCGGGGAGGTCATGGGCATAGACAAGGACTTCCACACCGCATACTACAAGGCCATGATCGCCGCCGGCAACAAGCTGCCCATGAGCGGCGGGGTGTACATAACGGTCAACGATCAGGACAAGCCGGAGATCCTGGAATCCGCAAGGACCCTGACGGATCTCGGCTTCACGGTGTATGCCACCAAGGGAACATCCACCTTCCTCAGGAAGAACGGCGTGAACACAACGACCGTTTTCAGAGTGAGCGAGAACCAGAAACCCAATGCTCTGGGTCTTATGAGGGAAGGGAAGATCAACATGGTCATCAACACACCTTCTATGAAGTCCGGGGCCAGACGCGACGGGTACATGATGCGCCGTGTCGCCGTGGAACTGGAGATCCCGTTCCTGACGACAGCCAACGGCGCAAACGCCGCAGTAGGCGCCATAAAGGTGGCCCGGGGCAGGGAAATGACGGTTCACAGTCTCAAGGAATTCAGCGAATGAGGGCCTTTGACCTAAGAAGGTTTATCATTACGCAATAACAATCCGAAGATTCGTAAATGTCAGAGAAACACGAGCGCCTATTGTATCCCTTCTCCGCCATAGTCGGTCAGGACCTCATGAAGGAGGCTCTGCTGCTGAACGCCATAAACCCGTCCATAGGCGGGGTATTGATAAAAGGTGAGAAGGGCACCGCCAAATCCACTTCGGTGAGATCGCTGGCCTCTTTGCTGCCGGAGCAGGAATTCGTGGTCGGATGCGAGTACGGATGCGCACCGGATGACCGCGCATCCATGTGCCAGAGATGCAGATCGTCTGACAGATTGGATGTGGTGAAACGCAGGATGACCGTGGTCGAGCTCCCTGTCTCCGCCACGGAGGACAAGGTCGTGGGAACCCTTGACATAAGCGAAGCGATAAAACACGGTGAGAAGAAATTCGAACCCGGCATACTGGCAGAGGCTCACAGGAACATACTGTATGTGGATGAGGTGAATCTCCTCAACGATCACATAGTCGATGTGCTCCTGGACGCTGCCGCCATGGGAGTGAACGTTATCGAAAGGGAGGGCATCTCATACGCGCACCCTTCCAGATTCATCCTCATCGGCACCATGAATCCCGAGGAAGGGGACCTCAGACCCCAGCTCCTGGACCGTTTCGGCCTCTGTGTGAACGTCACGGGAATAGCCGACCCAGACACCAGGATGGAGGTCGTGAAGCGGAGGATGGAGTTCGAGAAGGACCCCAACAGATTCGTGAGGAAATGGAAGAAGGCTGACGATGCGATAGCCAGAAGGATCGTGTCCGCTAAAAGGCTCTTGCCGAAGGTCGTCGTGCCTGAGGATCTCACCAGGATGATCATAGACATATGCATAGAGCTGGGCGTCGACGGTCACAGAGGCGACATAAACATGATGAAGACCTCGGCCACCATAGCAGCGTACGAGGGGAGAAGGACCGTAACGGAGGATGATGTGAGGGAGGCAGCCAAACTTGTCCTCTCCCACAGGATCAAAAGACTCCCCTTCGACGATGATACGGGATCCGAGGACAGGATAGATGAGGCCGTGGAGAATGCCGGTCAGAAGCATAACGAGCGGGAGATGGAAGGTGACCCTCCGGACGGCGGAGGACCCGACGGGTCCGGCTCCACCCAAATGGGGGCCTCGGACCCTTTCGCCTGAGATCCTCGGAACTGGACCCGCGGCCGGGGATCGACGGCATCGTGCGGGAGAGCACGGGCAGACGGGCAGTCACCGAATCCACGTCAGGAAGATACATCGGCAGCAGGATGCCGAGAGGGGAGCCTAAGAGCATCGCCTTCGATGCCACTCTTCGAGCTGCGGCCCCGCATCAGAAGACCCGGGACAAGACCATGGCTCTGAATATAGAGAAGGGTGATGTCAGGGAGAAGATACAGGAGCGCCGGACAGGATGCACAATACTTTTCGCCGTTGATGCAAGCGGGTCCATGGGTGCGAAGAAGCGGATGTCCGCTGTAAAGGGGGCCATGCTGTCCCTTCTTACAGATGCGTATCAGAAAAGGGATCGCGTGGCACTTATCTCCATGCGCGGCCAGAGAGCAGAGCTCCTGATACCGCCGACGGGGAGCGTGGACACGGCAGAGAGGAGCATGAGGAATATGCCTGTGGGGGGCAAGACGCCTCTGTCCCACGGTCTGCTGCTTGCCTATGAGGTTCTTTCAAGAGAAAGAGCCAGACATCCCGAGTCCAAGCTGCTTCTGGTGCTTATGACGGACGGCAGGGGCAACGTATCCGCAGCAGGGGGCAAGCCCATGGCAGAGGCCAGGGGCGCCGCATCCGCAATAAGGGAAGCGGGGATCGACTGCATAGTCATAGATACGGAGGAGGGAGGGCTGTCTCTGGGCATGGCAAAGGGGCTGGCAGAGGCCTCCGGGGGCAAGTATATCAAACTTGAGAACCTGGAGGGCGGTGCCATAGCGGAAGCGGCAAAGACCGCCGTTCGCAGGAGATGAGATGAGACTTACCGCCGTGCTCTGGGATTCGCTCCACCCTCTGATGGTCAAGACATTCTCCGGATCCTCATTCGAGACCAGGATATATGCCAACAGGCAAGTGGATAATTCCGAGAGCGCGCTGGAGATGGCATGCCGGGACATGGAGAATGCGGATCTGATACTCCTCTACAGGACCACCCACGGCTTCTGGGACGCCATCGATCCCTTCCTGGAGTCCCTGAAGGCAAGCGGCAAGAGGATCATCTGCGTAGGTCAGAATCCGGTGTTCTGGGCCCTGAGCACCGTGGAGCCCCGGATCGCGGCCGACGTTTACAGGTATCTCCTTAACGGGACGGAAGAGAACTTCCGCCGCCTGATAGGATACCTGGAGCATGAATTCCTGGACGAACCGGCAGTTCCGGACCCTCCTCTGGAAATACCCTGGCAGGGTCTCGTTGACCCGCGGTCAGAGAAGGATGTTTTCGATTCTCTGGAAGAGTATCTGGAATCCTATCCTTCTGAGAACAGGAGGCCCAGGGTCGCCGTGATAATCTCAAGGAGCGCCTGGATCTCCGGTCAGAACTCCATAGAGAAGGAGTTCGTGGAAGCGCTCAGGTCCGAGGGCCTGGGAGTCATAACGATAATGACGAATTCCCTCCACAACGAAGAGACAGGGTCCCTGAACATATCCGAGTGCCTGATCAAACACACGATCAGAGGTGGTGAGCCGGTCATCGACGGCATCGTAAAGCTGGTGACGTTCATGGCAGGAAAGGTCCCGGGACTGGATCAGGAGGATTCCGCCGGAGAATCGTCCCATATCTTCACGATGATGAACGTCCCTGTTTTCCAGCCGGTCATCTCATACAACATGAGCCTGGATGACTGGAAGGCGGGAGACGGTCTCACTGAGGACCTCGGATGGGGGATGTCCATGCCCGAGATGGAGGGTTGCATAGACCCGATAATGCTCGGAGCCACGAGATCCTCTCCCGAGGACCTCTACGAAAGAGTTGCGATATCAGGCAGATGCGGGTTGATCGCGAAGCGAATAAAGAAGAGACTGGTACTTAAGACCAAACCTGCTTCCGAGAAGAAGGTCGTCCTGATCCTGAACAACAGTCCCTGCTCTTCCGCGGAAGCGAACATAGGCAGCGCATCAGGCCTCGATTCCATGAGCAGCACGGTGGCGATCCTGAGGTATCTTAAGGAAATGGGCCTCTCCGTCGAATGTCCTGAGGGCCCGGAGGAGCTCAGGGACCTGTTCCTCAGCAGGAAGGCAATGTCCGAGTTCAGATGGACTCCCAAAGAGGAGATCCTGAGGTGCGGGGGTGCGGCGTACATGATGCCTGCTTCCGAGTACGCAGAGTACTTCAACACCTTACCTGAAAGTGCCAGGGATAAAATGATCTCCACGTGGGGCGAGCCGCCCGGAGAATCCATGGTGATGGACGGGAGGATAATAATCTCGGGCCTCAGATTCGGGAACGCGATCGTCGCCGTCCAACCCAAAAGGGGCTGTTTCGGACCTAAATGCGACGGCACTGTATGCAAGATCCTGCACGACCCCCTGTGCCCTCCGCCCCATCAGTATCTCGCCGCCTATCATTTCTTCAGAGATGTGTTCGGAGCGGATGCCATCATACACATAGGAACCCACGGAACCGTGGAGTTCCTGCCCGGCAAGGGCACCGGTATGTCTGAGGAGTGCTTCCCGGACATCTGCAACAGGGACACCCCGACCCTATACGTTTACAATACTGATAATCCGCCCGAGGGGACAGTGGCCAAGAGACGCTGCTACGCCACCCTGATCGGCCATATGCAGACTGCCGCGGAAGCCTCCGGCCTTTACGGGGGGATGATAAAACTGGACAGTCTGCTCTTCCAGTATGATAATGCCAAGGGGGACAGATCCAGGCAGCACGCCCTTCATCACATGATCCTTGATGCGATAGCCGAGGCGAAACTTCCCGTCGACGTGGACCACGAGACTCCGATGGACGAGATGGTGAGAATGTGCCACGAGTTCCTTTCCGGTGTTCGCAACTCCCGCGTGGAGACGGGGATGCATATCTTCGGTAATATTCCGGAAGGCAAGAACCGCGTTGACATGATCTCATCCATCCTGAGATATGACAGGGACGACCGGGACTCATCGCCCAGGCGTGCGGTGGCGGATATGATGGGCATCGATTACGAAACCCTCCTCTCGGACCCCTCCGGCTTCTGCAAGGAGACAGGTACCAGCAACGGCGCCGCCGCTGAATGGATAGACGGCCTTGGGAACAACGTGATAGAGATGGTCCTCAACGGCAATACAACCGAGGAGATCGGGGAATCCCTTGGCTTCGAGGCGTGGAACAGACTCGAAGCTCCGGCGGCCAGGATAGCGGACATATCGTACCGCATGGACGGATCAGACGAGATGGGCGCTCTCGAGAACGCTCTGGCCGGAGGATATATAAGACCCAGCCCCTCCGGGTATATGACAAGAGGAAGGGACGACGTGCTCCCTACGGGCAGGAATTTCCATGCCTTGGACCCTAAACGGGTACCCACGACCTCCTCCTGGAGAGTCGGCGAAAGGCTGGCGGATGCCCTTCTCGATAAATTCATGGAGGATGAGGGCCGCATGCCGGAATCCATAGCATTCCAGTGGATGACCAGCGATGTCATGGCCGCCGACGGTGAGATGCTGGCAGAGATGATGTCCCTGATCGGAACAGAGCCCGTATGGGGCTCTGACGGGCATGTGAGCTCTTTCCGGGTAATAGACGCCGGGGAGCTCAGGCATCCGAGGATAGACCTGACGGTCAGGATATCCGGGATACTGAGGGATACCTTCCCTGACCGCATAGACCTTCTGGATTCCGCGATCCGCACCGTTGCGGCTCTGGACGAGCCGCCTGAGATGAACTTCGTCAGGAAGCATTTCCTGGAGGATGCGGCTGCAGGGGTGCCCGAGGATGAGGCCACGGCCAGGATATTCTCCTCCAGGCCCGGCACCTACACCAGCGGGGTCAGCCTGGCGATACTGTCAGGTGCCTGGAAGGACGAGAAGGACCTGGCCCAGATCTACATATCAGTCAACGGGTACGCATACGGCAACGGCAGGGACGGAAGGACCTCCCACGAGCAGTTCGCCTCCGGCCTCAAGAAGGTGGAGCTCACGTTCAACAAAATGGTTTCGGACGAGCACGATCTCCTGGGCTGCTGCTGCTATTACAGCAACCAGGGAGGCATGACGGCCGCATCCAAGCATCTTTCCGGAAAAGAGGTCAGGGCATACTTCGGGGATACCCGGGAAGCAGACGCAGTGGGCGTCAGGACCCTGGCCGATGAGCTGCAAAGGGTGGTCAGATCTAAGCTCCTCAATCCCAAATGGATCGAGGGGATGAAGGGGCACGGTTACAAAGGTGCCGCCGACATGATGAAGAAGATAACCCGGGTCTACGGCTGGGAAGCATCCACCGGAGAGGTGGACGACAGGATTTTCGATGATATAGCCGACACATACGTGAATGAACCGGAGATGAAGGAATTCTTCCAGGAGAATAACCCCTACGCATTGGAGGAGATCTCCAGAAGGCTCCTGGAAGCGGAGAGCAGAGGGCTTTGGGACGCCGACCCCGAAGTACTGGACAGACTGCGGGAATCATATCTGGAAGTAGAATCCTGGATGGAGGACCTGGCAGGATCGGGGGAGTTCCAGGGAGGCAGTGTGGAGATGACGTCTCCCTCCGACATAGAAGGCCTCGGCGAGAACATAGAGCAGATAATGGAGAAGGTCCGCAGGAGAATCAGAGAATGAATGCCATAGAAACGAACGGGCTTACCAAGGTCTACGAGGGATCGGCCGTGGTCAAGGGACTGGATCTCAGGGTCAACGGGGAGATCTACGGACTGCTGGGACCCAACGGCTCCGGGAAGACGACAACAGTGAATATGCTGACCACCCTCGTCCGCCCCACATCAGGCACTGCCTCGGTCTGCGGACATGACGTCACGAAGGACAGCGCAGGCGTGAGACGGTCCATGAGCTACGTTCCCCAGGACATGGCTGTGGATATAAGACTGACCGGATGGGAGAATGTCGAGCTCTTCGCCAAACTCTACGGGATAAAGGACAAAACAGAGCGCAGAGAACGCATAGAGTATGTTCTGGACATAATGAACCTCACGGACCGGGCGGGGGATATGACCAAGAAGTATTCCGGAGGCATGCGCAGAAGGCTTGAGCTGGCACAGGCCCTTGTCCACAGGCCGGAAGTCCTTTTCCTGGACGAGCCCACCGTCGGACTGGATGTCACATCCAGAAGATCGATCTGGGAGTACATAACCAAGCTCCGGGGGTCCGGCATGACCATATTCGTGACGACGCACCAGATGGACGAGGCAGAGAGATACTGCGACCGCGTCGGAATACTGAAGAAGGGCGTTCTCCTCAATGAAGGAACGCCCGGGGAGCTCACATCAGGCCTGGAGGATGTTGTGATAGTAAGAACCGACAGCGGCCTTCCGCGGAACCTCCCTGACGGGGTGACCCCCGTGAAACTAGAGAACGGCGAAGCAGTCTTCTCTGCATCCGACGGTGCGGATTCCTTGGATGCCATACTTGATTCGTATAAAGCCGAAGGCGGGAAGGTATTCTCCGCCTCGGTCAGGGGACCGACTCTGGAGGACGTCTATATGCAGGCCATAGGGCCCGGCGAGGAG
>Ga0172377_10006833_pt1 | contig 11766 bp, 9 predicted proteins | sample Pumphouse3metaG_FD_119749 | JGI IMG/M metagenome (GOLD analysis project Ga0172377, IMG submission 119749) | Leachate microbial communities from a municipal landfill in Southern Ontario, Canada - Pumphouse #3 metaG | ecosystem: Engineered > Solid waste > Landfill > Unclassified | place: Canada... | reverse complement strand
CAGGTGTCTAATATTTTTATTAATTCATCTATAGTTTCCTGTTTTACATTTTTATCTTTAAGTGTATCAATAGCTTTATCCCTGTTTAAATCAGCTAAAGGAATGTTTAGTTTATCACTTAGGTATCCCATTACGGCGGTTAAAACAGCTTTGTAGAATTCTTCAGAATTATTCTGTTTCAAATATTCTTTGGATGTTTTTAATCGTTTTATTGCAACTTTATTAGCTTTCTTAGTTTTTACCAGCTGTACATTTGCATTTTCTTTTATCTTTTTTCTGTAGATAATAACTATGATTAAAAATATGACGACTGTAAGAATATAATACATCCAGAAGTTTAAAGTTCCGTAGAAGAAACAATCTTTCTGGCTTATTTTATATTGATTTTGTTTAAGATAACGGATATCTTTTCCGATGAATCTTACATCTTCTTTAGAATAAGCACTGGTGACGGTTTGATTTTGTTCTTCGTTCCCCGGATCAACTTGAATTTTGAATTCCTTTGAACTTTCTGTTTTATATTTTCCCGTTACAGGATTAAATGACGAAAAACTGAAAGGTTTTATTACGTAGTCTCCGGCGTGACGTGGAATAATTAAATATTCAAACAATTTTGATCCTGTTTGTCCCTCTTCCGTCGCTACCTGGCTGTCAGTAGATTTAGGATCATATACTTCAAAATCAGCCGGAAAATCTATTTTAGGAGCATTAATGAGTTTCAGATTGCCGGTTCCAGATATTTTAATTTTTAGAGTAATTGCTTCGTTGGCCTTTACTTTGTCATTATCTATTGTAACAAAAAAATCCATGTTTCCGACACCGCCACAAAAGCCTGATGGGGGAGAAGGAAGGTCTTTTACAGATAAGTATACAGGATCACTTTTAGCTTTTGCAGAAACTGTCCTGTAATTATTGAAGAAATCGTCAAAAATACCACCCTGACCGGCGACTCTTTGTTTAATATCACATGTAATCTCGAAAGGATCGACTTTTAACTTTCCAGTCTGCTGGGGAAAAAGGATAGTTTTTTTAAGAATCCCTACCTGGTAAATTTTTTTATTATAAACTTCTCTTGTAAAATTAACCTGATTAGGAATATTTATATCCTGAGTCCAGAATCCTTCATATGAAGGTACTTTGACATCACTAAAATTGGATATGGGAACATTAGGAGCGACATATATCTTTACTGTTGCAATGATTTGCTGACCTTTAAATGCAGAAGATCTGCTTAAATGAGTCTTTACAAAAAGATCATCTTTACTTAGATGTGAAGAGACAGTTTGTTGTTGTTGCTGATTGTATCCGTTTCCCGAAGATCGGTTTCCCTGTGATTGTGATGAAGAGTTTGACTGACCTTTTACAACCTGAATGGTCAGTGAATTTGACTGGTATTTTTCACCGTCTACATTTATAGATGCAGGCTGTATTTTGAATTTTCCTTCTTTTTTAGCACTTAAGATATAAATGTAGGAATAAGAAACAGATTGGGATGTCTTTCCGTTAATTATCTGAAAGCTTGAACTTTGTGATGTTGACGGACCCATTAATATGTTAAAATCGGATAAATCCGGTAATTGCAGATCACTCCCTTTATCATTTATTGAAAAAGAAAGCCTGAACTGCTCTCCTGTAGATATTACTTCCGGTCCGGACATCGTAAACTGCGTATTGTCCGCTTCGGCAAAAAATACCGGAATCAGGAATAAAATTGTTATTAAAAGTTTCTTAAATATCATATTGTATTTCCATTGTATTTTCTTTGTTTCAAAATTAACTATTTTTTCAGTTGAGAGCCGTTTTTTATAATTGTTCTACCAGTCTTTTTCAATTTTTTGTTGTGATGCTTTCACTGCCCTGGTCTTTTTAAGCTTCTCCTGAGTCTTCTTTTCATTGTTTTCTAAGGCCTGCAACATACGTTCAGCATTTTCTTTTGAAATCTTTGGCTGTTGTTGCTGTTGCTGCTGATTCTGTTTGTTTTGCTGATTCTGTTTATTCTGGTCTTTATTTTGCTGATCTTTGTTCTGATCCTTGTTCTGATCCTTGTTCTGATCTTTGTTCTGATCTTTGTTCTGATCCTTGTTCTGTTTATTTTGGTCTTTATTTTGGTTCTTGTCTTTATTGTCTTTTTTATCCTTGTTATCTTTATTCTTGTCTTTTTGTTTCTGTTTCTGTTTCTGTTTCTGGTCTTTTAATTTCATGGCATAAGCCAGGTTATATTTACTCTCAAGGTCATTAGGATTATTTCGAAGTGCATTTTTATATGCCTCTATGCTTTCGTCGAGTTTTTTTTGCATCATCAGTGAATTTCCCATATTATAATAAGAACGGGATTTATCAATTTTATCCGTATTCTTTTTTGCCAGTTCTTCAAATTTCGATGATGCTTCTTTATAATTATGCTCTTTATATAAAGCATTACCCAGGTTGAAATCCCATTTTGTATCATCGGGCCGTTTTTCAAGAGCTTTGCGATAGAGAACTTCTGCTTTATTAAATTTTGTAGTATCCGCATGAGTGGTATCTTTTAAGGCTTCCTCATACAGATCATTTCCTTTACGTATAAATTTACGTTCCTCCTGAGCATTTGCCTTGATGCTGAGAAAACTAAATATTAATAATAAATAACAAACAATCTTCATTTTGTAATATTTTATCAGTCTTATACAATTCTATTACTATATCTACTGGTTTTCTTTATTTCCAAATAGTCTGATATTCTTAAGATATTTATTTTTTCTCTCCAGAATAAAGAAATCAAAAAATAGCATTATAAGGGCAAATCCTATAAACCACTGAAACTGGTCATTATATTCAGAATAGACCTTCGATTCCATTTCTGCACCCTTCATTTTTTTTATTTCTTTGAAAAGAGTGTTTAATCCTACTTCAGCGTTATTGGCTCTTACATAAATACCTTTACCGGCAGCAGCAATTTCCTGAAGCATTTTTTCATCAAGTTTTGTAATAACCACCTGTCCTTTATTATCTTTTCTATAAGCTTTCTGTCCGTTTGTATAAACAGGGATGGGTGCTCCGTCGGGTAATCCCATGCCAATGGTATTTACCGTAATTCCCTGATCTGAAGCATTCGTAGCTGCTCCTATAGCATCGTCTTCATGATTCTCTCCATCGGTAATAACGATGATAGCTTTGTTCCCTTTGAAATCAGGATTAAATGAATTTATAGCCATGCTGATAGCTGCTCCTATTGCTGTACCCTGCTTAGGAACAATATTAGTGCTTACCGATTCGAGGAACAATTTGGTGTATTCATAATCTGTAGTAATTGGAATCTGAGTATAGGCATTACCCGCAAAAACTATCAATCCTATTTTATCATTGTTTAGTTTATCCACAAGTCGGATGATGGCTCTTTTTGATCGTGCAAGACGGTTAGGCTGAATATCTTCGGCCATCATAGAGTTTGATACGTCAAGGGCAATCATAAGTTCCACACCTTTTCTTTTTTCCGTTTTTAATTTACTGCCAAACTGAGGTCTTGCCAGTCCTAAAATTATTGAGGTGATTGCCAGCATCCAAAGAATAAATTTTAAAACAGGTCTGCTTTTACTTGCATTGGGCATCAGTTCCTTTATAATATTTTCCTGCCCAAATTTCTCAAGAAGCTTTTTTCTTCTTATCCGTGTAAGAATAAAAAGAAAAATCAGTACCGGTATTATTATCAGTCCGTATAAATATATACTATTTGCAAATCTGAAGATTTCCATTTTTTTTTAATTTAGGGAAGATTCTTGAAAACAGTTGTTTTAAAAAATAGTCCCAGAATCAGACAAATAGTTCCGCCAAGTAGAAAACGTTCATATTCTTCTTCCTTTTTGCTATATTTTTTCACGTCTATTTTCGATTTTTCCATTTTGTCAATTTCTTTATATATCTGAATTAACTTATCATTATTTGTAGCTCTGAAGTATTCCCCGCCGGTAGTATCAGCAATTTTCTGAAGAGTTTCTTCATCGATTTTTACAGGTATATTCTGTATACTTGTGCCAAACGGGGTTGGGACGGGATATGGTGCATTGCCTATTGTACCTACACCTATAGTGTAAACCCTTATTCCGAAAGTTTTAGCCAGTTCTGAAGCCGTTACAGGAGCAATTTCTCCGCGGTTGTTTTCACCGTCTGTTAAAAGAATAATTACTTTGCTTTTTGCTTTGCTCTCTTTTAGTCTTGCCACTGCTGTTGCCAGTCCATTACCTATGGCCGTTCCGTCTTCAATCATTCCGCTTTTTACTTCATTAAACAGATTAATCAGTACCGCGTGATCGGAAGTCAGCGGACATTGTGTAAAGCTTTCTCCCGAGAAAATAACCAGTCCTATTCTGTCATCAGTTCGTCCTGATATGAATTGTGTGGCAATTTTTTTTGCTGCTTCAATTCTGTTTGGCTGAAAATCCTGTGCCAGCATTGAGCTTGAAATATCCAGTGAAAGAACTATGTCAATGCCTTCTGTGGATACATTTTGCCAGTTTTTTGATGACTGTGGTCGTGCAAGTGCAATGGTAAGAAGTGAAAAACCTGCAATTTCCAGTAAAAACGGAAGATGACGACAATAATGTTTCCAGCTTTTGGGAATATTAATTACTCCTCTTATTGAGGGAAAATGTATACTTGCTCCGGATTTTCTGTATCTTAGTATATACCATACTATTATAGGAATTAATACGAATAGCAGATAGAAAAATTCCGGATTTTTAAACGTAATTTCGCTCATTGCTTTTCCTGTTTAATTTTATCATCAGAAGAAGATTCTTCTTTTTGAGGAAGCGACTCTTTTTTCTGTTCTTTATTATCAACATCTTTATTTCCCTGACCGCTTACCTCTTTAATCTTTTCAGTTTCCTTTATTTCAGGCTTTGTAGCATTAACAAAAATATAGGCATCTTTTAATGTTAGCTCATTATCGTCAGGCAGAGGCTTATATTTTGCAAATTTAACAAGATCAGCCGTATTTAGAATATCTTTTAGCTCATTATACAATTTATCGGGAATAAGGTCTTTATGCTTTTTAAATTTCGATAATATTTCGTCGGTTGTACATTCCATAGTTTTAATGTGGAATTCGTTCTGTATATAAATACGGAGTGTATCGGTAACTTTGCTGTAATATTTTTTTACCTGGTTCTGCTGCCATAGTTTTTCATTTCTGATTTCATCCAAAGATCTCAATGCAACAATATGAGGTGGTTCTTCCGGATTAAGCATTTTACCGAAAAGTGATCTGTTATGCTTTTTCCTGTTTATATAATAAAAAAGGAAGAAAAGCAGTGAGGCTAGTAGTATAATACCCAGAATATATGGAGATGCTTCCTTTAGATTCACCGGAGCTTTATATGGAAGTTTTATGTCCACCGGTCCTTTGGTAGTATCAATTTTCATACTTTTTACAAAGAAATCCACCGGAAGTGACTCGATTGTATCGGTATTCCCTTTGTTTTTTCTTGAAAAATAAAAAGGAGGGATCACCTGTCTTCCTGTGTCAAAAGAAGTAATGGTTAGATTCTGAATAATCTTGATTTGTTCGCTCTTGTCAAGATGAAATGTGTCAAGCGGAGAACGTTTTATTACTTCTATAGTAGAAGATAACGAATCTCCTATTTCCGGAAAATTAATAATTACTCCTTCCGGCTGATCCAGTTCTAAATGCACCTTCAGCTGATCTCCTATCATAACATGAACAGAATCAATAGTGGCACGTGCCTGAATTCTTTGGGCATGAACCGGATATGAAAGGAAAAATCCAAAAACCAGTATCTGCATAAAACAAAACAGTCGTTTCTTATATGTTTTCATATTTAAGCCTTTAATCCTCTCTTTTTGAATAAGCCCATAAGAGCAATCACATAATCTTCATTTGTATTAATATTGGCATGATCCACACCGCATTTTTTAAATGTATATTCCAGCAGCCTCAGATTGTTGTCATACCACTGAGAATATGTATGACGAACTTTTGAACTGCTTGTATCAACCCAGCAATATCTTCCTGTTTCAGCATCTTTTAGTTTTATCATACCCACGGGAGGAAGATTTGTTTCTCTCTGATCGTAAATTCTAAGGGCAACCATATCGTGTTTGTTATTGGCAATGGTCAATGCCTTTTCAAATTCTCTGTCTTTTTGTATAAAGTCGGAAATAAGGAAACAGGTACATCTTTTTTTAATGGCATTAGTAAAATAATGTAAGGCTTCTGTGATATTGGTTCCTTTTTTTTCAGGAGTAAAATCTATTAGCTCTCTTAAAATGTGAAGAATATGAGTTTTTCCTTTTTGAGGAGGAATAAATTTTTCTATTTTTTCCGAGAAAAATATAACCCCTATTTTATCGTTATTTTGTATGGCTGAAAATGCAAGAATACCTGCTATCTCAGTAATAACATCTCTTTTGAATTTATCAAAAGTTCCAAAATTACGCGAAGCACTGACATCTACAAGTAGCATTACAGTAAGTTCCCTTTCTTCCTCGAAAATTTTAATATAGGGTTTATTATAGCGTGCGGTCACATTCCAGTCGATACTACGTATATCATCTCCAAACTGATATTCCCTGACTTCACTGAAAGCCATTCCTCTTCCTTTAAAGGCAGAGTGATATTCGCCGGCAAATATGTTCCGGCTTAATCCTCTTGTCTTTATTTCTATTTTTCTGACTTTCTTTAATAATTCATTATGTTCCATAAATGAAAAATATAGGTTTTAGGTACCTGAATTTATGTTCCATCATTAAATAAGCAGAAGTTTTTTTCTGTCTCCTGTCTGTAAATTATGAACCAATAACCGGGAACCAATTTTTTCTTCCGTTTTTAATTCTCTGTTAAAGAGATTTTTAATTTTGATTTTATTAAGAATCAGAATTTACTATCAAAAAAAGATGTTTTATGGTACTTCTACAATATTCAGAATGTCGGTGATAATTTCTTCAGAAGTAATGTTATTTGCTTCAGCTTCATAATTCAGGCCAATTCTGTGACGAAGAATATCCGGGCAGACTGCACGCACATCTTCAGGAATTACATAACCACGGCGTTTAATAAAGGCATATGCTTTGGCTGCACGTGCCATGTTAATACTTGCACGCGGAGAACCACCGAAAGAAATCATGTCTGCATACTTTTCAAGTTTATAATCTTCCGGATGACGTGTTGCAAATACAATCTCAACAATATATTTACTGATTTTGTCATCAAGATAAACATCTTTAACTACATCCTGAGCCTTAATAATATCCTCAGGCTTCAAAATAGTTGCAGGTGTTGGGTATTGTTTTAAAAGATTTGACTTTATTATTTCTTCTTCTTCTTTTTTCTTAGGATAATCAATTACTACTTTAAGCATAAAACGGTCAACCTGAGCCTCAGGCAGGGGATAAGTTCCTTCCTGTTCAATAGGATTCTGTGTTGCCATAACAAGAAACGGATCCTGTAGTTTAAAACTAGTCTGTCCAATAGTTACCTGATGTTCCTGCATACATTCCAAAAGTGCTGACTGTACTTTTGCCGGTGCACGGTTAATTTCATCTGCAAGAATAAAGTTTGCAAAAATAGGACCTTTTTTAACAATGAATTCTTCCGTTTTTTGACTGTAAATCATAGTACCTAAAAGGTCGGCCGGTAATAAATCAGGAGTAAACTGAATCCTGGAAAATTTTGCATCTATTGTTTTTGCAAGAGTATTAATCGCCAGTGTTTTTGCAAGACCGGGAACTCCTTCCAGCAGAATATGACCACCTGTAAGTAAACCTATCATCAGACTTTCAGTAAGATGTTTTTGTCCGATTATGACCTTATTCATTTCTATGTTAATCAAATCAACAAACGAACTTTCCTTCTGGATCCGTTCATTTAATTCTTTAATATCAATTTCCTGATTCATCTTTTTTATTAATTAATTTTTGAAAACACGAATTTACATTTAATTCATACAAAAAAGAACTTAACTTTGTTAAAAGTTGTTAAGCCTGATTACTCACTTTAAAGTGACAAAAGGCATGCGAATTTATTATTGTAAAAAATATCTGATGCAACGCTACTTTATTGAAATGGCATATAAGGGGACTAATTATCACGGCTGGCAAATACAGCCCAATGGTGTGACAGTACAAGCTTCTATGGAAAAAGCACTGAGTACAATATGTCGTGAAAAAATAGCAGTAACAGGTGCCGGAAGAACTGATTCGGGAGTTCATGCGTCTTATTTTGTATCACATTTTGATTCTGTTATAACGACATTGGATAATCCGTTTTTTTTGCAACATATAAATGGATTTTTGAATAAAGATATAGTAGTTTACAGTATTAATAAGGTAAAAGGAGATGCTCATGCACGTTTTGATGCTTTTTCCAGAACATACCGCTACTATATTCATCAGAGTAAAAATCCTTTTATACAGGAAACTTCATGGCTGTTACGTGGTGATCTTGATGTTGATAAGATGAATGAAGTCTCTCAGTTGTTGATCGGAACTCATGATTTTACAAGTTTTAGTAAGCTTCATACAGATGTTAAAACTAATAATTGCACTATTGATTTTGCTCAGTGGGAAAGAAAGGAAGATTCAATAATTTTTACAGTGAGTGCTAATCGTTTTTTAAGGAATATGGTAAGAGCGATTGTCGGAACACTTATTCTTGCAGGTCAGAATAAAATTGATAAAAAAGATCTGATTAATATTTTGAAACTTAAAGACCGTTCCTCTGCAGGAATGTCTGTTCCAGCTCAGGGATTATTTCTTGCGGACATCAGCTATCCTGACAATGTTTTTAAAAAAAGGTATAAGGAATATTAAATATTATTACAATTTGTTTAATATAAATCCATTGTATACGTATTTATATTTCGGATTTCTTTCTTGTGCCAAAAACAAAATTTACATAGGATATGAAAAGTTTTTGTGTCAGGTTTCTTAGGAATCAGTAATCTTTTTATTACAATTCTGTTACATTTTAAATTTTTCAATTTTTTTTCTCATAGTTTATTAACTTTGTTATAGAACCATAAGAGATACCTTAAATATGACAAAACAAAAAATTTTAGTAGTTGATGATGAAGAATCATTATGCGAAATTTTGAAATTTAATCTGGAGAGTGCAGGTTTTGAGGTGGATACTGCTTTTAGTGCAGAACATGCTCTTAAACTGTCATTAAAGGATTACGCGCTTATTATTCTTGATATCATGATGGAAAAAATGAGCGGTATCCAGATGGCACAAATAATTAAGTCGAAACGCGAAACAGCAGATATACCCATTATATTTTGCACGGCAAAGGATACCGAAGAGGATACAATTGCGGGTCTTAATCTTGGAGCCGATGATTATATATCAAAACCTTTTTCTGTTCGTGAGGTAATAGCAAGAGTTAAGAGTGTTTTGCGTCGTACATCGTCAGCTAATGTAGCTAAAACTTTCGTAGAATTCGAAAAACTTAAAGTAGATCTGGTAAGAAAATGCTGTACGCTTGACGGAGTCAATATCAGTCTTACAAAAAAAGAGATGGAAATTCTTGTTCTGATTCTTAATAACAAGGGTGTAATTTTTTCACGTGAAGATATCCTGCATCGTATATGGAATGATGATGTTGTTGTTCTTGATCGTACCATTGATGTTAATATTACACGTTTGCGAAAGAAAATAGGAGAATACGGTCCTCATATAGTAACCCGCCTTGGCTATGGCTACGGATTTGAGGAGTAAATACGGGAAAATGGGATGTTTTTATTGTAGTAATTTTTCTCCGGCCTTTACAATATCATAAATATCATCATGTATTTTTTTTGTAAAAGGAACTTTTATATTTAATTCTCCGGCATATTTCAGAATAGCGCCTGCAAATAACTCCAGTTCGTTATTTCCTTTTTTGACATTTACATCAAGCTGCAGAGATGTTGTTGCTTCATAAGGAATAGTATAGGCAACCTTTATAGTTTTTTCAATAATATCATCCGGTAAAGCAATTCCTTTGGCAATAGTTACAAAGTTTATTTCTTTCATTATTCCATTAAGTTCATCTCTTTGTAATTTATTACTAAGCGCAGTACCAAAATTTGAATTATATTTTGATGTTACTAAGGCGAAACTGGCAACAAACAGAAACTTTTTCCATATGTCAATAAAAGGGTTATCCTTAAACTCAAAATTGATATTACTTTTTTTAAATAATTCAGAAACAAAAGAGACCTCACTGGAGAAATGTTCAGGATCTTTACCGAATATAAGTTTTCCTGGTTTGCCTATTTGTTCTACTACGCCTTTTTCTTTAATGTAGGAAGAAATATAAATACAGGAAGGCAATATGATATTATCCGGAATTATCTTTCTTATTCTATCATAAATATTAACGCCATTTAGCATTGGAAGTAATATAGTTTTGGGAGTAATAACCGAACTTAATTGTAAGCAAATATTTTCCAGATCATAATCTTTTACGCATATCAATATTAAATCAGGATTCTGAATTTCAGAAACACTTCTATAAACAGAATCAGGTATTGTAACAGTATCTTTAAATTCAGGAGATAATAACGTTAAACCATTTTCTTTTACTTTTTCATATGTCTTGTTTCTTGCAACAAATGCGATATGATTATCTTTTTTATTTTCACGGTTGATTTTGAAACCAAAATAGCCGCCAATTCCGCCAAGACCAATTACAACAATATTTTTCATAATTTCTTTTTTAAATTTAGACTTAAAAAAACTAATCTACGTTTTTTTTTATACTTTCAGTAAGAATTTCAACAAATGAGTATTGATATTAAAAAAAAGTTTTTTTAATATTTTAAGTCATTGTGTTTTTTCGCAAATCGTTAACATTTTCCCCTTTATAAAAATAGAGAGTTTATGTTTAAAAAAATTTCTTTTATAATTCTAATTGTTTTTTTTGTAATTGTGAACAGCAAAAACGTCAAAGCACAAAAAAAAAGTAATTTTTCTGATACTTTTGATTTTAATGCCTCATATACAGGTGATTTAGTTGATAATTTTAATGGAGGCATAAAGACAGGTACTACATATCTGGGATTGCTAAATTTTGATTTTGGCTTTGATACAGAAAAGGCCGGACTTTGGAATAATGGAAGATTTTTTGTCAGGTTATCCGATACTCACGGCAGATCGCTGTCTGAAAATTATATTGGCGATTTTCAGGTAAGCTCCAATATAGATGGCGGAGAGAATCTTTATTTACAGGAATTATGGTATTCACATCAATTTCATAAGTTTTCATTTGTTTTAGGTATACAGGATCTAAATATTGAGTTTGCCAACAGTAATTGTGGTGGACTTTTTATTAATAGTTCGTTTGGTATTATGCCAACATTAGCTACAAATGCCAATGCTCCTATTTTTCCCCTGACAACTCTTGGTTTTACATTTAAATGGGACATAAATGAACACTGGATATGGAAAAATGCTTTTTATGATGGTCAGCCTATAAATGCCGGAAATAAATTTATAAATTTTGAATGGAATTCTGATAATAAGGATGGCGGATTATATATTTCTGAAATACAGCATTCAGTAAATTCTGATACTGAGTATCCTTCATATTTAAAACTGGGGACCTATATACATCATTGTCATATTATAGAAGAAAATAATGAAGGTGTTTTTATTGATAAATTTATTAGTGGAATATATGCTATTGCCGATTTACATCTGTGGAATTCAGGAACTAAGAGTTTTGATGCATTTTCTCAGATTGGATTTTGTCCTGATAATAGTGTAGATGTTGATTATTATTTTGGTTG